>MDTD01098892.1_pt1 | contig 11251 bp, 7 predicted proteins | sample 811221 | NCBI WGS metagenome assembly MDTD01 (sample SAMN05326646, study PRJNA326480) | marine metagenome | isolation source: seawater | place: Pacific Ocean: South West | collected 2011
AGTCTTCCTCCTGACGCATTCAGGTAATGGGCTTTCAATTCTTCCTCCTCGTCGGTTTTGGGGGGGCAATAGGTTCGATGGGACGAGCTATGGTTGGTACGCTTTTGCAATCATTCTCACCTTGGCCTACGGTCTTTGTTAACGTAATTGGGGCTTTTTTGATTGGATTTTTGGTACGAGCAATGGAAGGCATGTCAGATCCGGATTTTTTTCGAGCATTTTGGATTCTTGGCGTATGCGGAGGCTTTACGACTTTTTCCGCCTTTGGGTTGGATTTGTTTAATCTTATGGAGGATGAGGGATCCGCGCATTCTCTGGCTTACCTTACCCTGAGTCTCGTGGGTACGATTTCAGGAGTGTACCTCGGATTTCGGGCTTTCACCGCTTTGAACGGATAGTGGCAAGTCCTCTTGCCATCCGTCGTCCTTTGTGAGATTGTCAGGAGTGAGTTCGAGAAAATGCATTTGGATGATTCTTAGCCTAGGGCTGAGTGGGTTAAGCGAAGCTTCTGTTTCATCCAATCCTTTCCTCCGACCCGGTTTTAACCAAAAACCTCCTCCATCCAATAAATCCTTGGTTAATCCACGACCGATTCCGCAAAAGGATATGTCGCAGGAAATTGAGTTCCGAGGATACTTTTTGCTCAAGGGAAAGCCCTACTTTTGTCTTTTCAATAAAAAGTCTCAGCATGGCGAGTGGGTGGGTTTGAGCGAAATCACTTATGAGGAATTCGAGATTCAGGAATTTGATTTGAATTCGGAGACTTTGACCGTGGTGTATGAAGGCAAATCCTATGATTTGCCTTTGCTCCAGTCCAAATCCTCAACCACACAGACTCCTTCGAACCTTTCCGGGCAAACCACGAACAAGGCAGGCTTGCCCGTTCCCGCACGCACCCCTGCCGTTTCTCAGACTCCTCGTTACATGCCACCGAAACCAACCAACACCCCGACTCTTCCCCCTTGGTTGGCAAAACGAAAAAATGAGGCCCTTTCCAACAATTCTCCAGCCACGCAAATCACAGGGAGCGGAGGCGGTTATCCGGGTTCGGTTCCCAGAAGAACACTTCCCGGTTTGCCTCTTCCCGGATCTATTGATGAGTCGTCAAATTCTCAGCCTAGTCCTGATTCCACCGGTTCTGTGATCCGAAGACTTGCCCCAACCCTTTCTTCAACAAACGGTGGCGTTTCTCAAGTTTCCAATCCCGTTCCCGACTCCGGAGGCAATCCTGACGGTGTTTCCGAAAGCAATGGATTCGATCTTGAGAATCTGCCACCCCCGCCTCCACCGCCAAATATTCTTCCCCCAAGTCCGCCCCCCAATATCATTCCGTCTCGTGAATAATAGAATTCTTGCGATCTTCGTAGGAATCACATTCGTCGTTATTGTCGGCGGCTCTTCGGAAGCCGCGAGAAGAATTGGGAAGTTAAGCGATGAGACTTGGGAAAATCATTCCGCGATGGCGCAAAATCTTCAGCCATTCTCCGACTTGCTCGAATATCCCGATTTTTCCGGCGTTGGGGCGCTCGTATCCAATGACGGAGTCCTTGGCACCGCATCGCTCGTTGCTCCGGACGTAGTGATTACTGCCGCTCATGTCCTGAAAAATTCTCAAAGTGACCCCGAACCGAATCCAGCCGATTGGGAATTCATTCTTTACTCTGATTATCAAAACTCTCCTTCGGATTTGTTTTTTTCGGTTAATCGCATTCTTATTCATCCAAGTTGGATAACCCGTCAAAATCAGAAACCTCCGTTGGGAGATGGGGACAGTATTGGGGTGGATTTGGCCTTGGTTTTTCTTTCCAGCAAAGCAATTGGGGTTCAGCCCTATTCCCTGCCTTTTGCGAATGGAGAAGACCTATTGGGCAAAATTGCATTTGTCAGCGGTTTCGGATCTTTGATTAACGGATCGAAGCCGGACGGAGATGACCAAAACACCAAGCGGATGGCTGGGCGAAATAAGATTGATCGGGTCGTTCCGCAAGTCTCGGTTCCAGGTCTTGACTCGAATGAATCCGGGGGTGTGTTTGCTTTTGATTTCGATTCTCCCGACTTGGATGCAAACACTTTGAGTGGCGACAATGATCCTATCGATCAATTGGGGCAGGGTACCAGTGATGCTCAACCTTTGGTAATGGAAGTAAGCACAGCGGTTGGTGACAGTGGGGGTCCTGTCTTTGCGTGGACCAATGGAAATTGGAAGATTCATGGCGTGATTTCCTATGGATCTTATGGAAAAACTGGGGATTCCACCTATGGTGACGTGACGGTACTTACTCGATTGGAAACTCACCTTTCTTGGATTGAGGCGCAACTTCCGGTTTGGCCGAGTAGTCAGTTTTTGGGAGTGGGCAATTGGCTTCGCTCCGTGTGGTTTGGTCCTTTCAAACCCTTTTCCAACGGATGGAATTTTCACGCGTCTTTCGGATGGCTCTATGGTTCGGTCAAAAATGAATCCAGCATCTGGCTCTGGAGGAACCATTTAGGGTGGTTGTGGTTGAATTCCGAGGTCTTCCCTTTCTGCTTTTCCCATTCGGAAAGCGATTGGCTCTACTTGGGTCTTGCATCTGGATTTACTGATTCCATTCGGTATTACAGTTACCGAGACAAGGAATGGAAGGCCCACTTGGGAACGGAGTGAGTTACCTGCTCGCTCTTTAAAAGATTTCTCTCTAATTAAGAATTCAATGACCGCCTTGAAAAGTTTGTTTTTAAAGAGGGAGTTGCTGTGGCAGTTTCTTATGCGAAACGTAAAGTCCCGCCATCGCGGTAGTATTCTTGGGGGAATTTGGTTATTGGCGAATCCTTTGCTGATGCTTGGGTTGTACGTATTTGCCTTCGGCGTCGTATTCGGTGGCCGTTTTACCGATTCTCCGAATGAATCGACCCTGGATTTTGCTCTGGGAATTTTTCTTGGGCTTAGTGTTTTGAGCTTAGTTTCAGGGGTGATCGGTTCAGCGCCTTCGGTTATTGTCAGCCAACCTAATTTTGTCAAAAAAGTCGTGTTCCCCTTGGAAATTCTTCCTGCAGCGAGTGTGGGCGCTTTGGCCTACGACCTGCTGATCGGATTAACCCTTTGCCTTCTCGGCGTAGTTTTTGTGGGTCCTGGTTTGACCTGGCAAGCCGTCTACATCCCCTTGATCATTGCCCCCGCTTTTTTTATTGCTCTTGGCTTTGCCTGGTTCTTTTCCGCTTTGGGCGTTTTCGTCCGCGACGTTAGTCAGGTTGGGTCTTTCCTCGGTCTGGCTCTGCTTTATTCGAGCGGGGTATTTTATTCAGCGGAAAAAGCCAAGGCAGCAGCTCCTTCCATTTGGACATTTCTCCAATGGAATCCTCTCCTGCAAATCATAGATTCACTTCGTTTGGTTACTCTATGGGGTGGCAACCCCAATTGGAACGGAATCTTATACGCATGGTTGTTCGGATTGGTCGTGCTTTTTTCGGGAGCCTGGTTTTTCAATCGCCTGAGGCCGGCTTTTGCGGATGTTCTTTAGCTAGATTCATACAGCTTTTCCGCAACCTTTCTCCACGATTGATGATTCGCCCATTTCTTGCCGTTTTCTCCAAGTTTGGCTCTCAGTTCGCTGTCTCTGACAAGTCTTTCCAGCGAATTGCAAAGATCTGCTTCGGAATCAGGGTCAACCAGCAAACCGGTTTCCTCATGCCTGACCGCATCTTCCACTCCGCCAATCCGATGGGCTAAAATAGGCAGACCATGGGACGAAGCTTCCAAATAAACGAAACCAAATCCTTCAATGCTGTCCTTTCTTGGCATGGAAGTGAGGCCGAATACATCGGCTCGTTCATATTGCTCGCGCAATTCTCCGTCACTGAGTTCGCCAAGAAACATGATTTCACAGCCCGAATGTTTCGCATCCTGTTCTAGGGATCTGTAAAAGCTTTGATCCACCACCGGGCCTACAAAACAAAGCTGAGTTTTCTTCCTAAAGCGCTCGGGCAACTGATTGACCGCATTGATTAACTTATCCTGTCCCTTGCGTGGGTGGATTCTCCCCACACATAGAATGTTCAGGGTTTCTTCCGATTTTTCACTCTGATTCATTGTCGGCAGAACTTTCCGCGCGGGCGCTCCGGGAATCATTTTGATCAAATCCTTGGCCTCCGGACAGAATTGAAGTATGGACTTGCGATTGAAGGACGAAAGGACATGGATGCTTTTTGATTCCGCTAGAGTTTTCCGAAAGAGACGGCATTCGAATCGATTTCCAGTAAAACGAAGGAGTTCCGAGCCGTGAATGGTTATCAGATAAGGCGGCAATGGTTTGAGGAACCAGCGGAAGCGTAAAAAAGCCCGAAGAGCTCCGGGTTCAGCCACATGCAAGAGGAAAGGAGAGTAAATCTGACTGATACGCTTGCGCACTTCAAGCATGAGGCGGAAGGAACTGCATAGGCTTTGGGATCCTTTGAAGGGTAGGGGATAATCCTTAAGCTCATCTGAACTGGAGGATTCGAAGGGAGACCAAACTTCAAGATCAAAACCCGCATTTGCAGCCGCAAACCCTAGTTCCTCACAATAGATTCCAGCTCCACCGCGGGTGGGAGGATACTCGTAGGTGAGAATGATTATTTTTTCGTCATGCATGCTTTTTGTCATACTCGGAAGGTTTTGCTTCGCGGGAAAGCAAAAATTTCATAGGATGAGGGATTCATGAAAACGAAAACTGCATTGGTGACTGGTGGGTCAAAGGGAATTGGCAGAGCCTTGTCCGAAATGTTGATCGATCAGGGGATGGTGGTTTATTCGGTTTCAAGATCATCCGATCGGAGTATTGATCACGAAAATTTTCATCCGATTCCCTTGGATCTTTCCGACCTTGGAGCTCTACAGCGCTTTCTTACGGACTTCACTGCCGAAAATCAGGTTCCTGACCTTTTGGTAAATAATGCAGGTTACGGAGCCTTTTTCGAATGGGCGAAATTTTCAGATCAGGACTTGCTTAATCAAACTCAAGTCCTTTTTACTGCACCCTCCTTGCTTTGTAAGGCTTTTGCCCCTTTGATGGCTGAGAGAAAGTCGGGTGTAATCGTAAACCTGTCCTCTCTCGCCGTGCTTTTTCCGCTTCCGTACATGCCCATTTACAACGCCGCAAAGTCAGCGCTCTCCAGTCTCACGCATTCGCTTACGCTTGAATATGACGAATTCCCCAGGTTCATTGATTTCAGGTTGGGAGACGTAAGAACCTCCTTTAATCGATCGAGTCTGAAGCAATCCTCGAAAGATCAGTCGGCGAGGATGAAATCCGCATGGATGCAGATCGAGCGGCAACTCCATGATTCCCCAAAGCCTGAAGTCGCCGCAAAAAAGATTCTGAAATCGATAAGTGGAGGTCAAAAAGGCGTTGTTTACGGTGGCGGTTTCTTTCAGGCAAAGATAGCGCCGCTAGCCGAGCGTCTCTTACCGAAAAGTTTAACCCGAAAAGTCTTGCGCAAGCGCTATTTTTATTGAGACTGAGTCTCATTTCGTTTGAAAACCCATCGCAAAAGTCCCCCGGTCAAATTTTTCGAATTCCATTTCGCTTTGCCGGCGTTTGTTTTTTCGGTTCTGGTCTTCTCTTCGGCTCTTTTTTCGAGTGCTCAGGCCAATCCTTCCATAAAGGATTTCAAGGGTTTTCAACTTTCCTTTTTCAATGAGCTATCCGGAGATCGGTATCTACGACTCGATTACGATGAGGTCCTGACCGAAAAGCCGAAGATTGGATTTTTAAAATTTGGTTTACCTTTCCTCAAGGTAATGGACTTGTCGATTTTTCTCGACTCTCGACATATCGACTCGGTAGGCGTTGCCGAACTTTTCGAGAAAGTTTCCAAATCCAATGGAATTCGTTACGCCGTGGCTGAACCTATGAGTCTGTCCATTGCCTCGGAGACGGGACTCATAAGGATCAAGGGCGAAAAGGGAAAATTCGCCCAAGACGGTTCGATCAGTATTTGGGGAGAGGTTGTCCTTGAGCAAATTGTTCTTGAGCAAAAGCAAAACAAGAATTATCGATCTATTGATAATCTTACCATTTCCATCGATCCTTTGTCCAATCGCTTAAGCATCGAATGCCCAAGTGAAATCCCTACCATAACTATCCCCTTCATCCCAAATAGCAGAAAGAATCCCTGATTTAACTATTGCAAGTTACTTGCAACAGGATCATTACAAGTCCCCTTATCACTTTTAAATTATGAAGAATCGTACACTCCTCACCCTCCATTCAATGCTTCTTGCCTTCGGATTTCTCTATGCTCCGAAGTTTCTTTCAGCTGACGATCTAGAGCAGAACGGTTTACAATCTTCCTCTGACGATTCTTCCGTTCAATCTGCTGACCCACAGGACGATCATGGTTCGGTAGGCGAGCCTCACGACGACCACGCTTCGTCTGATGCCGGACACGAAAGTGGATCTGAAATGGTACTTTACAACACCACGACTCATTCGATGGTGACGCCAGCGGAGATTGCGGCGGGGGGGACCAGTTGGATGCTCTTGGACGAGGTACAGTATCCGGACTACCAGCACCCTGCGTATTACAACTACGTCGAACACTTCGCAGTCGACAGCAGCGGAGCGCCGTCCAACGGTTGGATGTTGACTGCCTATTCCGGCGGCGGAGGGCATGATCACGGAGGAAGCGACGACCATTACGGTTCCGCCGATGACGGATACGTCTCGCAACCCGATGAGTCTCAACAGTCCGACGAGGCTGGCTCTAACCAGGTTTCCGAGCAAGTTGCAAATGATTCGGCGACCCCCCTTAGCGAGCAGGTTGATACTGGAGGCGATTCGCTTCGCAGGAGTGGAGAAGAGGCTCTGCAACCTGTCGAGGGCAACCCCGAGAAGAAAACGGTCGCGTCAAAATTCGATTTTGACGGAGACCAGCTTGCCGACTCTCTCTTAGAAATTTCATTCGTGTCCGACGTCTTTCCCGGAGAAGTCCAAATCGGTGATCCATACGTTGATCCATTTGCTTCCGTTGACCCAAGGACATTGGGCTCGATTTCCGGAACCGTGAGAGGAAGTGGCGCCCCCTTGGATGAATTTGGAATTTTCATATTCAGCGCTCCCGATGGCATTGACGACGGATATTGGGAACCCGCTCCCGTTTACGAATTCAACTACGATGGTAATGGATCATACACTGCTAAGGTCATGGCCGGAACTTATTACGTCGAGGCATGGGGTTTTGATCCGGTCTCCGGTAAATCGTATCAGGCAGACGTGTACGGAAATGAGAGCGATGATGACCTGCCTACCTCTCTTACCCTTGTGGATGATAGCACTGCGTTCACGGAAATCGACTTCGACTTGGAGGAGGAGTATGTCATGCAACACTCTTTCGCAAGCGTTTCCTCAAGTCTTGCAATTGATGAAGGTGAGATTTACGGGGCCTTTCTTGACCTGACTCCCATTGATGAAAACAATGCAACGCTCACTGATTATCCCGTTTATTCGTTACATGTGGATTTCGATGGTTCGATTCGCGGAGAAGCTCCCGTTGGTGATTTCCTCGTCGAATTGGTCTCTCACGGCAAACCGATGGATTTGGCTTCCGACGTCATTTGGAGCATCACGGATGGAGGTAATTCATTCGAAGCCTTGCAAGTGATGGTCAAGCAGTCCTACCGCGTGAGTGGAAGGGTCACCGACCAGGATGGGGATGGAGTCTGGGCGGATATTCTGTTTGTTGACCCTCAGGATGAAGATGAAATCACTTATCCTTCCTGGGAGCCTGTGCACATGGGACCCGAGCAAGGGGAGTTCCTCGAAGGTTCCTACTCGGTCAAGGTACCCGAAGGCTCATACAAGATTCTTGCTAGAGAACACTCTGGGCTCTTTGAGGATGATTATTACAACGGAGCGAGTTTTGAGGAAGCCCAAATTGTTGTGGTTAATGGAGATCTTGCCGACGTTAACTTCACCATGGAGGACGCTCCCTTTTCCTCCATCACGATTCGTTTGGAAGATAATGCTTCGAATCCGGTGACCGGAGCATGGTTCAATCTTTTCGATGGAGATGACGAATTCGGACCGATGTTCTTCCCTGAAGTGGAGGAGAGCGTAGACGGCAACTACACTTTGAACATACCCGAAGGTGCCTACAAGGTCGAAGTGTCCGCTCCGGATTACAAATCCTTCTTCATGGTTCGTGATGACTTTGGCGACGTAGCCTGGGAAGAAGCCTATTGGGAGGTGGCAAGTTCCATCGAGACCAAGGATGGCGAAACCACATCCCTCGGCACCGCTACCCTGGAGCGCCATGAATTCGAGGATTGGCAACGTTTCGAAATGGAGTGGTTTGATGCATCGGATACCGATTTCGTAGGAAACACGATCAAGGGAACGGTTAAGACGAGCCAAGGAGGGGCTGTTCCCAATGCCCGAATCATAGCGCGCACCGAGGACCACCTCATCTGGATAGACCATGTTGAAACTCTTCGCGACGGATCCTTTGAGGTCGATAATTTGCCTGATGGCAAATGGGTTGTTTTCGCGGAGCCGCCCTTTGAGTCGGATGAATTTCAAAGTTATCGCGAATCGGATCCGAACCGACAGCCCGTTTTGCTGGACGGAGGGCAAACCATCGAAAACGTCGATTTGGTTCTGCAAGGTTCGAACGTTTCGGGCCGGGTCGTTTTCCCGAAGAAAAACAAGTCTACCGGGATCACCAAAATACAATCTTTGGGCGATGCTCAAGTTTGGGTTTTCCAAGACAACGATGCAGACGGTGAACCCGATTTCAACGATTGGTTCTATGAGGCGGACTCCATGTTCAATGAAGCGTTCAGTCACACCGATGACAAGGGCTTCTTCTCTCTGAGTTTGCCCGAGGGTGGAATCTATTCCTTGAAATTGGATTTGCCTGGCAGGATGGCTTCACTCTCCCCCAAACCGATTACCTTCCAACTCAAAAATCCCGATCAGGAGATAAAGATTGGAAACGCCGTCAAGTTGGAGTGGAGCACCAACAAGAAAGTGGATAAGTTTGACGTCAGGAGAAAAGTGAAGTCCTCGGACGAGTCCTACAAAACCGTATTTTCCTCCGACTCGGATCGTTTGGAACCTGACGCTACGTCCTATGTGGACAATGGCATCACTCCCGGCATCAGTTACCAATACCGTGTCGTTGCCATCGATACCGCAAGCAACACCGAGGAAAATCTCAGTGGTGATGACGTTAAGGTTTCCAACCCAATCATTTATTTGGCTCCCCCAAGCAAATCCGTGAGTGGTTTCGTAGGTGATGACCAAAACCAAAGCGTTGCCGGTGCTCTGATTGAAGCTTGGCGGACCGAGGGTGAAGGTTGGGCAAGCGCACTTTCTGAAACAAATGGTTCCTATGAGTTGACTCTCGGACCCGGAGAGTGGGAAGTTTCCGTTTTCCGTCCCTATGAAACGAAAGTCAATTGGGTGTATGATGCCCCTCCTGCAAGAGTCGCATTCAAGGCGGATTCTTCCGTTGAAAAGAAGATATTGGAACCGTTCGTGGTCTCAACCATGGCTGGCGGTAAAGTGACGGGCAGCATCCAGCTTCCCTCCGGTAAGACCGCGACTGAGCTCAGTCAGTACGTATTCATTGACGTCTACAATCCGATGGGCAAGGGAGATTGGTCCAATCCTGATTCGGACGGCAATTTCGAAATCCCCCTGCAGCCCGGTGAATATGAATTAAGCATTTGGGTGGACCCCTTGCTGACCGGATATGGAAGCCCTGCCGGGCAAATTGTCCGCGTCGGCAAGACCAGCGTAAACGTCGGCTCATTGCAATTGGCCGCTTTCGATGCGAACATCACCGGTACCCTAAGCACGGACTCCGGCACAGCCTTGCCGAACGTTGAAGTTTGGGCATGGAGCGAAGAAGGGGGTTGGGCATCGGCCTTCACCAATGCCAAGGGGCAATACACCTTGAGCGTTTCCCCCGGACGTTGGGAAGTTGGTTATGAAATTCCCGTTGCAGAGGATGGCACCGAGCCTCCTTATCTGCCCGAACCTCCCAAGCGTGTGAGGATCAGACAAAGTGGTGAAAGCAAGACGCTGAATTTCAAAGCGCGGGATGCTTCCGCAACTGTGGATGGAGTTGTTCTGGTTGATGAAAACGGTTCAAAGGTTCCGGTCACGGACTTGGATGCTTGGGTTTATGCCAAAGAGTATTTGGAAAATCCCTCCGAAGACCAGTTCCTGGATATCATTGCCGAAGTACCCTTGTCTCAGTTTGGAACCTTCTCCTTTCCGGGATTCCCCGGTTCCTACACCGTCGGCATATGGTTGCCGCCCGGATCCGAGTACGAAATTCCTGAAGAAAAGACCTTCCACGTCGAATTGGATTCGAATGGAACGGCTCAACTTTTGGAGGCCAACCGCACGGAAATTGAGAAAGCCACCTTCCTCCTCAGTTCGGTTGCCTCAACCCTCTCGGGAGAATTTAAGGATGGTACTAATGCCCTAAGCGGATTGGTCGGAGAAGTATACGCAATGAGGACCGATGGCGATGGTTGGCGATACGCTTCAATCGAAAGCAATGGTTCCTACTCCATGACCCTTCCCAAGGGAAGCTGGGTCATTGATTACTACATCGAATACGACGAACAAGCCCGTAATTATCCCAGCTATCCTCAGCAACCTTCCAAGCTATCAATCTTAGACGGGGCTAATTCACTGGACTTCGATTTCTCTTCCGTTGACAAGATTTCCTCTTCGATTTCCGGGACGGTTCGCGATGAGAATAATGCTTCACTGAATGGCTCGACCGTTTACGTTTGGGCTTTCCGTGAGGGTACGGATGCCCTAGCGGAGTATTGGAATGAGGTCGAGACCGATGACGACGGAAACTTCTCCATTTCGATTCTTCCCGGAGGCAGGTATGAAGTCGGAGTCTTTTTGAGCGAAGAACTCAGGCAGCTTGGTTACCTCGATTCCCCGGTTCAGGAATACCGCCTGAAGGCGGACCAAAATGCGAGTTCGGTATCCTTCCAATTGGTTAAGCCTGCCGCCGACAACTTCATAAGTGGCACGGTCAAGGATGACGGTAACAATTCGCTTGCCGACGCTCTGGTCTACGCATGGACTTATGATGGATTGGAAGCGGAGACTCTGACTGATGCAAATGGAGATTTCTCCATTAGCGTGTCGCCTGGGTCGATCTGGAAAGTTGGCGCTGAGTACTCTGAATTCAATGCCTCCGATGTTGAAATCTTCTACTTTTCCAAAAGGGATATGGATGTAGACCTGAGAGACTCGGCTAG
>MDTD01018216.1_pt1 | contig 11250 bp, 9 predicted proteins | sample 811221 | NCBI WGS metagenome assembly MDTD01 (sample SAMN05326646, study PRJNA326480) | marine metagenome | isolation source: seawater | place: Pacific Ocean: South West | collected 2011
ACTTAAAGGGTGTTGATTAAGTAAATTAATTTGGTGATTAAATTTTACGACTTTAGATTTTTTGCGTAAAACTTATTAAGTCATAAAATCGTTTTGTTGGGGGAAAATGGATAATACATCTACTAATTTTGAAGAAAGTAAATGGTTGTCCTTTAAAAAGAATCTTAAAAAAAATGTAGGTGAATCTGCTTTTAATAATTGGCTAAAACACCTTAGTTATGTTTCATTAGATCAAAATACAATTACATTTTCTGTTCCAACCAAGTTTTTAAGAGATTGGATAGTTAATAATTATTCTGATAAGATTAAAAGTGAGGCTAAAAGCTTTATTGAAAAAGTAGATACTATTAAATTTGTTGTTAAACCATCAGGTGGAAGAATAGTTCCTGGAACAACTAGAACAATTAAGAGTACTGATAACCATTGGAAATCAACAATGGATTTAAGATCTAATCAATCTTCAACTTATCCTAACGAATTTGGAGCCCCATTAGATCCCAGGTTCACATTTGAAAACTTTGTCGTTGGTAAGCCAAATGAGTTAGCATTTGCTGCTTCCCAAAGAGTTTCTGAGGCAAATAAGATAACATTTAATCCCCTTTTCTTATGTGGTGGTGTTGGCCTTGGAAAAACACATTTAATGCATGCAATTGGATGGAAAATAAAACAGCAACAACCAGATAGAAAAGTTATTTATCTTTCAGCTGAAAAGTTTATGTATCAATTCGTAAGAGCATTACGATACAAAGATACCTCAGCTTTTAAAGAACAATTTAGATCAATTGATGTACTAATGATTGATGATGTTCAATTCATTAGTGGAAAAGATAATACTCAAGAAGAATTTTTTCACACATTTAATGCGTTAATTGAGCAAAATAAACAAATAGTTATTTCTGCAGATAAAACACCAACTGACCTTGACGGTGTACAGGAAAGATTAAAATCTAGACTAGGTTGTGGACTAGTTGCAGATATTCATCCAACTACATATGAATTAAGACTTGGTATTCTGATAGAAAAAGCACATAAAAGAGGTGTTGAAATACCACCAAAGGTTTTAGAATTTCTTTCTCATAGAATCATTTCAAATGTTAGAGAAATGGAAGGTGCTCTTAATAGATTGGTTGCACATGCAACACTTGTTGGTACAGCAATTACAGTTGAGACAGCCCAACTAGTCCTTCAAGATTTATTAAAGTCCTCAAATAAAAAGATTACAATTGAAGAAATTCAAAAGAAGGTTGCTGAACATTTTAATATTAGAATTACAGATATGCATTCACCAAGAAGGTCACGATCTGTTGCTAGACCAAGACAAATTGCAATGTATCTAGCTAAATCCATAACTTCAAGATCTTTACCCGAAATTGGAAGAAAATTTGGTGGAAGAGATCATACCACAGTAATGCATGCTGTTAAAAAAATTGAAGAACTTAAGTTATCTGATGTTAATTTTAATGAAGACCTAGAATTACTGAAAAGACTTATAGATTCTTAATTTTTTTTATCATATGTTTAGATATGAAATTTAAAATCACACGATCAAATTTATTTAAATCTCTCTCACATCTTCAAGGAATAGTAGATAAAAAAAATTCTTTACCAATTTTAGCCAATATATCCATTGAAGCAAAAAATAATAAATTAACTTTATCTTCTACTGATATGGATATTTCAATAATAGAACAAATTTCCTGTAATGTACTTGAAGATGGTTCTACAACAATTAACTCACAAATGTTTTATGACATTGTTAGAAAAGTTGATGATAATAGTGAAATAGAAATAATATCAAATAATGGTAAATTATTAACCCTTCGTGCAAGTGGATCGCGATTTTCTTTAGCCTGTTTACCTAAAGAGGATTATCCAATTATTGATCAAGAAAATTCAGGTATTAATATCAAGTTAAAATCAGAAATATTATTTAAATTAATAGATAAGACTAAGTTTGCCATATCAAATGAAGAAACCAGATATTTTCTAAATGGTTTGTATTTCAATGTAAATACTGAAGATGACAAAAATACTGTTACTTTAGTTGGAACAGATGGACATCGGCTAGCAAAGTTTAGCCACGAAATAAATGATAAATTAGATAAAATTTCTGGAGTAATTATTCCAAAAAAAACAATATATGAATTGTCTAAATTGTTGTCTGAAAATAATGATGATATTGATATATCAATCAGTTCAAATAAAATAATATTTTATATAGGAAACATAACTTTTATTTCCAAGCTAATAGACGGAAGCTTTCCTGATTACAAAAGGGTCATTCCTAAAGATAATTTAAACACTTTAAATATCAATAGAGAAAAATTGTTATCTGCTGTAGATCGAGTAAGCACAATTGCTAATGAAAAATCACCTGTAATTAAATTCAAACTTTTAGAAAATATTCTTAATTTAAATACTATTAATAATGAGAGTAGCTCTGCTTCTGAAGATATAAATATAAATTATAATGGTGATGAAATTGAAATTGGATTTAATGCAAAATATATTATGGATATCGTTAACAATTTAGAAGATGAAGAAATATCTATTAATTTAAAAGATAATAGCTCACCTATTACCGCTCGAGAAAAATCTAATTCTAGTCTTGTCTATGTACTTATGCCAATGAGAGTTTAAAATTTGGCAAATATAAAAAATATAGAGTTAAATAATTTTAGAAATTTTACAAATTTTAAAGAACAATTTGATAATAAATTAAACATATTTTTTGGAGATAATGGAAGTGGCAAAACAAATATATTGGAAGCTATCTCACTAATTTCTAAGGGTAGAGGTATAAGAAATTCAAATATTTTAAATCTGATTAAGAAAAAAAAAGAAAATTTTTTAATTAAAAATAAAATTGAAATTTCAAAAAATATTTATGATATAAAAATATATACAGAAAAAAATAATGAAAAATTTAAAAAAATTATTACTGTCAATGAAGATTTATCAAAATCTTCTTTAGATTTTATAAATCAATCTATTTCATTTTTGACTTTTGTTCCAGAAATGGAAAGATTGTTTCAATCATCTCCATCTTATAGAAGAAATTTTATAGACAGATTAATATTTTCTAGTAGAAATGATTACAACACAGTAGTAAATAAATATAAAAAACTTTTACTTGAAAGAATAAAAATTCTCCAAAATGATGATATTGATATTAATTGGTTAAATCAGGTAGAATTACAAATAAGTAAAATTGGATTGGAAATATATGATCTGAGAACTTTTCAGATAAAAACTCTTAACAATAATATCGAAATACTCAATAAGAAAAAAACACTTAATTTTGATATCTCACTCAAATTAAAAGATGATTTTCAAAATACTGATTTAACTTTAGACAAATATTTATCAAAATTATATGAATCACGTTTTTTTGATAAAAAATATGGAGGCACCAGATATGGTCCACATAGATCAGATTTTATTGCAATTATAAACAATGATTATGAAGCATCTCAGCTATCTACTGGCCAACAAAAAACTGTAGTACTCATGATTTTGTTAGCCCAATGTAATTTTTTAATTAATGAAAAAGACATTAAACCAATCCTTTTACTTGATGAAATAGCCTCTCACTTAGATGAAAATAATCGTCAGATTTTATTGCATTTAATTTATGGATTTGATATTCAATTTTTTTTAGCTGGCACAGATAAAAATTTATTTTCTTTTGTATCAACAAACGCAAAATTTTATAATATAACTAATTCATGAATTCTGAATATTCATCTGATTCTATAAAGGTTTTAAAGGGATTGGAAGCTGTTAGAAAAAGACCAGGAATGTACATTGGAGATACTGATGATGGGTCCGGTCTTCATCAAATGATCTATGAGGTACTTGATAATTCCATAGATGAAGCATTGGCAGGATTTTGTGATAAAATCGAAGTAATTTTAAATGCAGATGGAACTGCAACCATTACGGATAACGGCAGAGGAATACCAGTTGATTTACACAAGACTGAAAAAATTCCTGCTGCACAATTGATAATGACAGAATTACATGCTGGAGGAAAATTTGATCAAAATAGTTATAAAGTATCAGGAGGATTACATGGAGTTGGCGTTTCAGTAGTAAATGCACTATCAGAAAATTTAATATTAGAGATAAATAGGGATGGTAAAATTTATAATATTGAATTTGAAAATGGCATTGTCAGTAAAGAATTAAATATTATAGGTAATTCAAAAAAAATTAACGAAAATTATTTTTCTGGCACAAAAATTACATTTCTTCCAACTACAAAAATATTTAAAAATATTAACTTTGATTTTAAAGTAATTGAGAAAAGATTAAGAGAATTAGCATTTTTAAATACTGGCGTAAGTATTTACTTAACAGATCAAAGACAAGCAGAAGAAAAAAAAATAAATTTTAAATATGATGGTGGCATTAAAGAGTATGTAAAATATTTAAATAAGGGAAAAAATCTGATTAATAGTAATCCCATTTTTTTTAAAGGAGAAAAAAATAATATTTCAATTGAATGTTCGTTGCAATGGACTGACAGTTATCATGAAAACACAATATGTTTTACAAATAATATAATACAAAGAGATGGAGGCACGCATCTTGCAGGCTTTAGAGGTGCATTAACTAGATCAATAGTTAATCATATAAATAAAAATACCAAAAACTCTAACAATATAAGTGGCGAGGATGCCAGAGAGGGTCTGACTTGCATAATTTCAGTAAAATTACCTGACCCAAAATTTTCTAGTCAAACTAAAGATAAATTAGTGTCTTCAGAAGTAAGGCCTGTAATTGAGTCCACAAGTTTAAACAAATTAGAACAATGGATTGAAGAAAATCCTAGTGAGATTAAAAAAGTAGTAGACAAAATTATTGAAGCTTCAAATGCGAGAGAAGCAGCTCGAAAAGCTAGGGAATTAACTAGAAGAAAAACTGGACTAGAAAATACTTCGCTACCAGGAAAACTTGCTGATTGTCAGGAAAAAAATCCAGAATTATCAGAATTATTTATTGTAGAAGGGGATTCTGCAGGAGGATCTGCAAAACAAGGGAGAGATAGAAAAAATCAAGCCATTCTTCCTTTAAGAGGCAAGATATTAAATGTTGAAAGAGCCAATGATAAACAGGTTTTAACAAGTAATGAAATTGGAGCATTAATAACTGCTATAGGTGCTGGAGTTGGTAATCCAACAGACGATGATAATCTAAACAAAATTGAAGGTAAATTTGATATATCTAAAATGCGTTATCATAAAATTATAATTATGACTGATGCCGATGTAGATGGTAGTCACATAAGAACCTTACTTTTAACTTTCTTTTATAGACATATGAAGCCTATTATCGACTCAGGCAGACTATACATTGCTCAACCTCCATTATATAGATTAAAAAAAGGTAACTCTACAGTTTACAAAAAAGATGAAAACGATTTAGAAAGTTACTTAATAGAAGAAGGCCTAAAGAATACAATTTTTGAAAATACATTAAAATCACAGATTGCAGGTGAAGAATTAAAGGAAATAATTTATCTTGCAAAAAAAACAAAAAATCTAGTTATGCCTTTATTAAGAAGGGTAGATAATAGTGACATTATTGAACACTCCGCAATAGTACGAGCTTTAGATTTTAGAAATTTAAAAAATAAAGAAATAGGAATGGAAATTGCAAAATATTTACAACAAAGACTAAACCTCATTGCAAATATTGCTCAGAAAAATTGGAAAGTTGTTCATAAAAATCAATCAATTTTATTTGAGCGTACCATTAGAGGCTTTACAGAGAAATATATTATTGATGAAAACTTTGTAGTATCCCCAGAAGCAAAGGCATTAAATGATTTAAAAGACCAATTAATGGAAAATTTTTATAGGTTGAAAGAAACTGGTTGTGGAACAATAAACAATAAAAATGAAGAATATAAGATTTTTGGTCCTTTAGATTTAATTGATAGAGTTTTAGAAATAGGAAAGGCAGGCTTACAAATAAATAGATACAAAGGATTAGGAGAGATGAATCCTGATCAACTTTGGGAAACTACATTAGATAAAAATGAAAGGGTTTTATTATCTGTGAAAATAAATGAAATAGATGCAGCTAATAAAGCATTTGAAGATTTGATGGGAGGAGAAACTGATGCAAGAAAAAAATTCATAGCTGAGAACTCTCTTAAAGTTGCTAATTTAGATATTTAATTTTTTAATGAATACAATTCTTCTTGGGAATCTAATAAAAATTAGATGGATTGCAATATTTGGTCAACTTATCGCTGTATTTTTTGTAAATTATTTAATTAAGATTCAAATTCCCTTAGGTGAGATATTGACAATAATACTTTTATCTATTGTTATAAATATTTATTCTTATTACGAAGAAAGAAAAAATAAATCTATAACTAACATTAAAGCATTCTCTTTTCTTCTTTTTGACACACTACAGTTAGGTTTTTTACTTTTCTTGACAGGTGGAATAATTAATCCTTTTTCAATACTTATTTTAGCTCCAGTAATTACTTCTGCTTCCTATCTACCAGCTGTAATGACAGTTATTCTATCAACAATTTCAATAATTATTATAGTTATTTTAAATTTCTATTTCATTCCTCTTGATTTAGGCAAAGATTTTTATCTCCCAGATATTTATAGTTTTGGTTTAGTAACATCTTTAATTATAACTGTAATCTTTATAGCAATTTATGCATATTTATTTGCAAGTTCATCAAGAAAAATTTCAAATGCATTATCAGTTTCTAAACTACAAATTTTAAATCAGAAGAAGATTACCGAAGTAGGTTCACTTAGTGCTGCAACGGCACATGAGCTCGGAACTCCACTTAATACCATTTTCTTGATACTTAATGATTTGCTGAAAGAAAAAAAATTGATTGAAGATAAAAATATTGTTAATGATATTGTTTTACTTAAATCTCAAGCTGAAAGATGCAAAGAAATTTTAAAAAAACTTTCTAAAAATCCATTAAAAATAAAAGACAGATTTCTTGAAAAAGTCAAAATAACTGATTTAATAAAAATAAATTTTGATAAATTTAATAAAAATAAAAAACTCATTATTAATAAAAATATTAAAGATTATGAGCCGGAAATTATTTTTAGAGATGAAATCATGTATGCTCTTGGCAATATAATTCAAAATGCAATTTTTTACTCTAAAAATATTATAAATGCAGATCTTGATTACTCAAAGACTAATGTTAAAATTACTATATCAGATGATGGAAAAGGATTTTCAAAAGATGTTATTGATAAGTTGGGTGAACCTTATGTTTCAAAGAATAATCAAGGTATGGGTTTGGGAATTTTTATTGCTAAAAATTTAATTGAAAATATGGGTGGAAACCTTAATTTGTACAATTCAAAAGATGATCATGCTGTTGTTGAAATTGTATTTGATAACTCTATCTTAAGTATATGAGTATAAAATTACTAATAGTAGATGATGATTTACCATTTAGAGAGAGACTTTCTAGATCTATGGAAAAAAAAGGTTTTGAAGTGGTCTCATCCCCCGGTTTTAAAGATTCTTTATCTAAAGTTACAGAAAACAATTTTGATTATGCTGTAGTAGATATGCGCTTAGAAGATGGTTCAGGTTTAGAACTAGTAAAAGAATTACAAAAGATCAGCCCACAAACAAAATCATTATTACTTACTGGTTACGGTAATATTGCAACTGCTGTGGCGGCAATAAAATCTGGAGCAATTGATTACTTACCAAAACCAGCTGAAATAGATCAAATATATGATGCCCTTACTAATTCAAAAGAAATATTACCTCCACCCCCTGAAAATCCAATGACAGCAGACAGAATTAGATGGGAACATATTCAAAGAGTGTTTATACAGTGTAATAGAAATGTATCAGAAACTGCCAGAAGACTCAGAATGCATAGAAGAACATTACAAAGAATACTGAATAAACATGCACCAAGAGAATGATATAGATCTATCAATTATAATTCCATTTTTTAATGAGCAAAATTTTATAATAAAATTATTTGATCAAATAAAATTATATTTTAATAAAAATAATATTGAAATTATATTTGTAGATGATGGATCCACTGATGAATCTCTACAAATCCTACAAAATCTTCAGAAAGATCGTGATTATAAATTTTTATTTAAAATAAGTAGACTGGATATTAATTCTGGTAAAGGAAAAGCTATACAAACTGGAATCAAAAAATCTAATGGGAATTACATATTATTACAAGATGCTGATCTCGAGTTAGATACTAAAGATGCAAAAGAAATGTATGAAATGATTTCTAATAATAATGAAATCAAATGCATTTTTGGAAGTAGATATTTATCTGGAAAATTAAAAAAAAATAATTATTTTTTTAATAGTTTAGTAGGAAAAATTAATTCTTTAATATTTAACATTTTTTTCTCTCAATCATTGAGTGATGTACATTGTGGATTAAAAGTTTTACATAGAAGTGTAATTGATAAAATAAACTTAAGTGTCAATGATTTTGGTATTGAAATCGATTTAGCATCTCAAATTGTAAGAAATAATTTTTTTATTTATGAGTTTGGAGTATCTTATTTCTTTAGATCTAAATCACAAGGAAAGAAAATAACATGGGTCGATGGTCTAAAATCATTTTATTATCTCTTAAAAGTTAGATTTTTTGATAATTCTTCATCTACAAACATATCAATTTTATATTCTTCGATATATATGGCCTTTGTGGGTTCTCATTTTGGTATGGGTTTGGGAAACACGTTATTCATAGTTTTATTTTTTATTATTGGATCAATTATAGGTATACATTTTAAAATTATATCTTCGACAATAATTTTCTTATTTATACTTATAGGATCATTATTTGGTAAAGGTAATGGAACTACTCTGGCTGTAATAATTTTCTTTCTAATAGGACTAATATTAGCAAGAAATACGAAAAAATATTTTTATAATTCTAAATTTAATGATTATTTTTAAGTCTGCTTAAACACATACATAGTCCAATAATAAAAAAAGTAGTTATTCCATACCAATTTTTTATTAAACTGCCTGTAGACATTATTGGCCAAAACATAATTAAAATTACAATTAAAGAAATGAATTTATATTTATTTTCTCCATCATTAGTTATAATAAATCTTACTAAAATTAATAAATATAAAATAAAAATACTAAAAACAATTAAACCACCTTCAGCTAGCCAATGAATATAAATATTATGAGGATGCGAAGCACATTCATAATTATTCATTTCATTTTTGTAAATTGTATAATTATTACATAAATATTTAAAATTATTAATTCCAGTGCCTGTTATTGGATTATTTATAAACATTTTATAAGATAGTGAATAAATCTCACCATAGGCAGAGGAGCTAAAGTTTTGAATTACCTTAACAAAACTTGGTTGTAATTCTATAATTTTTGAACAAATTTCATCACTACTTTCATTACATTTATAAAATTTTTCTACTTTCAATCCTTGATGGTATTCATTAGATTCTATTATTTTATAATCATTATAGAATGGGTGTATTTTAACAATTAAATAAATTAAAAAAGTGCTTAAAATAATAGTAATTAAAATTGAAAGTCTATTTTTTCTTAAAAAAATAAATAATAAAATTACCCCCATACAGAACGTAGCCAGAGACATTCTTTCTCCAGAAGCAAATGTTACCAAAAGTATTAAGGTTAAATAAAGAGCGTGAATAATAAATCTATTCTTAAAATTTTTTTTTGAAATTAAATAAACAAATCCAAATAAACCAAATTTTGAAACATAAGAACCAGGTATTAATTCATTTCCAAAAGGTCCACTCAATCTACCATACCAATTTGATTTAAAACCAATTAAATCTTTACCAAAACCATCTTTAGATGTGTAGTTAAAAAATTGATAGAGTGTGTCAATACAGATTAAAATAATTAAAACTATTATAAGAATTAGAATAATATCAAATAATTTCTTATTTTTTAAAAAAATGAAATATATTAAAATTGGTAATAATAAAAATCTTAAAAAAATTAATGAATCTTGAAAAGAATTAACTTTATTAATTGCAAAGAAACTAATTATTAAAAGACTGGTCCAAAATAGTAATGAAATTCTTACAAAATTTATTTTCAGTAAATCTTTATATTCATTTTGATATATAAAATATATTAAACCAAAGATTGCACTTGATGAAATAATAATATCAGGGATTGCGGGGCCAGTTATAAGAAATAAAGGAATTAAAATAAGTAAATAACTAAATATTGTTTTTGTTTGTTCTAACATTATTATTTACTACTTTAAGAAATACATCTTCTAAATCTCCTTCTAAAGTGTTTATTTCCTTAAATTCAATTTTATTTCGAATCAGTATATCAATAATTTTTTTGATATTGGTCTTATTTTTATCATAGTTCATTTTTAATATTCCATCCTTTAAATGTGGATTAAATTGATTTAATTCTGAAGGAATCATTAAGTTTTTTTCTAAAACAAAAGAAACTGATTTTGTAGATATAATATTAAGTAATTCTGTTTTTGATCCTTCTATAATTTTTCTTCCATAATTAATTATTGAAATATTATCGCACAGATTTTCTGCTTCTTCTAAATAATGTGTTGTTAAACATATTGTTTTTCCTTCATTACTAATTTTTTTAATATAATTCCATACTGATGCTCTTATATCAATATCTACTCCAGCTGTAGGTTCATCTAGGATTATTATTTCAGGATTATGAACCAAAGCTTTTCCAATTAATAATCTTCGTCGCATGCCACCAGATAATGTCCTTGCATATGCATTTCGTTGATCTGTCAACTTTAGATTTTCTAAAATTTCTTCAGTCTTTCTCTCTCTTTTTGGAACACCATATAAACCCGCTTGTAGTTCTAGTAATTCTGCAGGTGAAAAAAAAGGATCTATATTTAATTCCTGAGGAACAATACCTATTTTAAACTTACTTAACTTAATATTTTTATCTATATTTATTCCACAAATATTTACTTCACCGGAGTTTTTTTTAACTAAACCTCCAAGAATATTTATAAAAGTTGATTTGCCAGCACCATTTGGCCCCAATAAACCATGAATAGTCCCTCTTTTGATTGATATACTAAAATCTAATAAAGCTTTAACTTCCTGATTTTTTTTGAAGAAAATTTTATTTACATTTTTGGCTTCAATTGAATATTTATAATCTGACATTTTATTAAAATCTTATATATTTAAATTTACAATGAATAAAAAGAGTAGATTAATATTA
>MDTD01023957.1_pt1 | contig 11250 bp, 6 predicted proteins | sample 811221 | NCBI WGS metagenome assembly MDTD01 (sample SAMN05326646, study PRJNA326480) | marine metagenome | isolation source: seawater | place: Pacific Ocean: South West | collected 2011
CTATCAGCACTAAATCTGCAGAATTAATTTCTTCGAGGTGTTCGTGCAATTTTTTGACTACACTTCTAGCTTGGAATCCTCTACGACTGCTGCGCTCTATCGAATGATGATTGAATGCAGTTGCAACTGATTTTCCCGGTGAATAAAAGTCAACTGAGTGGCCTCTGGACACCAATCCATTTGCGAGTTGTATTTGGGTTGTCGAACACAAATCGGAGCCCAATACCCTTGAAGAAAGCCAAACGATTTTCACTGCCACTATCCATTCCAGATAAATTGACAAAATGAATGATTCTATTTTCTAATAAGGTTCGGAACTGATTATAACTCATGGGCAAAACCGCAAACAGGCGAAGACGATGGGGGGCGAGGATGAACCTAAACATGACAACGCCTCAATTCAAAAATTACTACTTAGAGAAAATAAGCATTATAGGGAACTAAAAAGAATCAGAAAATCACTCGCTTTCAGATTGGGAACAACCATTGTTGAATCAGTAAAATTCCCACCGAAACTCATAATTCTACCATTGAGTTTAATCTATGTTGGAATAAACTGGGGTCTCGAAAGAGTTGGCAAAAAGGGGTATGATTCATCAGAAATTGAACACATAGATGGCCCAACGAATCGGTGTGTTGTTATGTTTCCAACTAATGGCGTAGGATTTGGTCATTTTACCAGATTGATGGCAGTTGCCAAAAGGTTAAGAGAACTTGATGAAGATTTAGAAATCGTGTTCTTCACTACGATGGCCACACTACATTTAGCCAAATCTGAAGGGTTCATTTCATATCGAATCCCGGGGAGAAAGGAAGTTAAAGGCCTCTCGGCGAGTAGTTGGAATGCTATTACTGAAGAGGCTATGTCATTAGTATTTGCAACACACAGACCTAATGTTTTTGTCTATGATGGCGCCTATCCATACCGAGGAATGCTAAATGCGATACAAGGTAGAAAAAACATGAATAAAATATGGCTAAGGCGTGGGACATTCAAACAAGGCGCCACAAGTATTCCTGAAGACAGCTTGGAACACTTTGACTACATTATACGCCCACAAGATAGCACTAGGAATGATGTATCAAAAGAAATTGCAAAAGGTTTGGAGGTCAGTCATTGCGACCCTATTGTGCTGTTAGATAAAAAAGAAATGCTATCTAAAGAACAAGTAAGATCAAGGTTAGGGATTCCTGAACACATGACTGTAGCGTATATTCAACTTGGAGCAGGCAAGATAAACAACATACAATCCACGATATCTAGATGTGTGAAAATCCTAAGTGAGAAACTAAACGTTCATACCGTCATTGGCGAATCATTACTAGGTGAAAGAGTAAATGTTGAAGGAAATCGAATACAAATCCTTAGGGATTATCCGAATTCAGAATTGTATAATGGATTTGATTTCTCGATAATCGCTGGCGGATATAATTCATATCACGAAGCGATACACCTCGGGATGCCTTGTATATGCATTCCAAATACAAATACAGGTATGGATGATCAACTTGCTAGAGCGATGGTTGCAGGAGCTGCAGGCGCTATGATTGTGTTGGAAGACCCTGTTCAAGTTGAATTGGAAAATGCCATTCATAGAATTTTAGACCCTGTTCAACGAGATAAAATTAAAGCCAATTGTGAAAAATTGGCTCTAGAAAATGGAGCTGAACAAACTGCAAATTATATTTTGGACATGATTAATTCCTCATGAACCAATCCACTGTAGATTGTATGCCCTCCTCGATACCCACCAATACCTCATATTCAATCAATTCAATTGCCTTTGAAATATCTGCATGGGAATGAGGGATATCTCCTTCTCTCTCTTCACCATGTATCGCTTCTATGTCCGAAACCTCTGAAATATATTTTGACAATGAAAGTCGAAGATTGTAAAACAATTCGTTCACACTTAGCCTATCCCCGCATGCGACGTTCATAACCTCAAAGCCAAACTGCTTTTCTCTAGACATTGCTGCCAAGTTAGCTTGTATTGCATTGTCGACATAAGTAAAGTCTCTAGATTGTTCTCCATCACCGTAAATCGTTGGAGATTTTCCAGTCGACATTAATTCTATGAACTTGGGAATTACTGCAGCGTACGGACCATTCGGATCTTGCTTAGGCCCGTAAATATTGAAATATCGGAGACCAACAACATCCAACCCATACACTGAATTCATCGTGTCGCCGTAAATCTCACCAACGCATTTTGTTGCAGCATATGGAGAAAGTAACCTCCCAGTTCTGTTCTCTTTTTTTGGTAGTGTAGGTTCATCTCCATAAACCGAAGATGAGCTGGCAAACACTACGCGTCCCACTCCTTTTTCGACAGCTGCGCGCATAATATTCAATGTACCATTTACATTATGATCATGACTAGCGAGAGGATTTTCAATTGATCTTGGAACACTTCCTAATGCTGCTTGATGCGAAATCATGTCCATTCCCTCGACTGCAGATAAACAAGTATCATAATCCCGGATATCTCCCTCGATAAATTCTAAACCACAATCAATCAAATCCTCGACATTAGATCTATGCCCGGTTACCAAATTGTCAATTACCCTAACTCTAGCACCTAAGTTAACCAATGCTTCTGCCAAATTGCTACCTATAAATCCGGCACCGCCCGTAACTAGAACAGACTTCCCTGAGAACTTATTTATGAATTTTTGAAATTTAGTCATTTTATTACCTCTTGAAATTCGCCTTTACTTATCATGTCTGCTTTTAGATCAAATACCATAGTACCATTGTAATCTGAGGTTTTCCATGATTTGCCATCGTGAACGAATACAATATTCCCTTGGTGCTGTTTTGTTGGCCATGATGTCGATGTTTCAACTAAAATAAATTCTCCTCTTTCTCCAAGTATTACATCTCCTGCTAGAACTTTGATGGCATTATTGATCACAAATTCACGCCCCCAATCTAACATTGATACAATTTTTTGATTCAAATCATTTTCAGGAGTGGTTAAACCGGAACCTGAAGCAAATGGTAAATCTGGCCGGTTCTGTCTATGAATAATCATGGCATACTTTCCTCCAAGCATAATCATTCTCCAATCATTTGGATTGTCAGGCATAAATTTCTGCCAGAGAACATATCCTTGCTGAGTTAATCCCGGAGAATGCTTGTCGTGACGGCCTCTTCCTTCCTCCGAAAAAATTGCTTCTATTTCACTAAGAGCCTGTGCTTGATTTCTAATTAATCTCACATTACTAGAATGAGCGCCCTCTATCGCTTTTGATATGAACGGATATGTGGCCTCTCTAGCATATTTCCTCGCCTCTTTCTCATCTGTCGAATAGAGCGCTGGAGGCATTACTTCCGCATACTGTATTTGCTGAGCACCTTTATCATCGTAAACTCTTAGTTCTCCAATTGATGGTGCCATATTGATATTTTCAAGTTTAGCGAATTCTTCAGCCTTTTCTTTGTCCCTATCTCTGTAAGTCAAGTGGTCAATGAAAAAATATAGGAAACTATTCTTAGAATCAACAACTTGATTCGCATCTCTTACCATGTGAGAGGGAATCCCTCTATTTCTGGCAGCTGCAGTCAACAATCCTGCCTTTCCGTTGCGATCATCGACATAAACATACAAATTAACTGGAGCCTCGGAATCGTGTTTTGGCATAATCTTAGTTTGTTTTGGAATTTCAGATTCTGTATCTATCGATGCGTATAGGTCGACAAACTTGGAAGTCGCTGATTCAATTGAAAACCTTGTTCTAGCATATTCTCTTGCTTGGGTTGAGGCTTGTTTCAGCCAATCTTTGTCGCTTAATGCCTTGAGTAAGACTTTTGCTAATGATTCAGGGCAATCATCTTCAACTAAGAATCCTGTTTCCCCTTCGATGAAGGTCTCCTTTGCTCCACCTGCATTTGTTGAAACTACAGGTACTCCGAAGCCTTGACACTCTATAAGGACATTAGGCAGGCCTTCGAATTCAGAAGTTAGCATCAATAAATCAAATTTTTCTAACCACAAAAATACTTGATGTGATCTACCAATAAAATGTATATTTTCTTCAATTTTTAGTCTTCTGACTAAGCGTCTACATTGATCCATCATAGGGCCATCACCCAACATGACAAAGTGAACTGAGTGGTCTTTCTCAATTACTTTCGAGGCGGCATCAATAAACAGTAATGGTCTCTTTTCAGAAGAAAATCTCATGACTCCTCCTACGATTGATGAACCTTCTGGAATTACATTACCTAAGCGTTCTTGATTGAACGCTTGATTTGAGGCTGATGTCCTCATAGTCTCATAATCTGTTGAATTGTACAATACTAATTTTTGTCTATCGTCAAGGTTTAGCCACGAATCATATGATTCAGAAGCAGCTTCGCTAACATGGTAAATTTGTACTTGAGGCCTGGATAATAGCAGCTTATATGCAATCTTATACCACCTCGGGCGTTTGAACGGCGATATTCCATCAAAATCATGTTTTGAAACTGATCTAGTAGACAAAACTATTCTTGGTACTTCGGCCAAAACTGCAGCAATACCCGCAACAATGTTTAGTCGATCATGCCATGCATGCACAACCTGAGGTGATTTTTGCTTAAACTGGATATACAATCCAAAAATCTCTTTCCTAATATTCTTCGGAATAGATTCTATACATTCTGTCCCGAACCTTGATATTAACTCTTCCTCTGATAAACTCATTTCTTCCGGAGAAGCAACTATTTTTTTCAGTTCGACCTTAGATTCATCAATAAACCGTCTGTAAGAATTTTTGTCCTCTCTATCATGCCAACTAGAACAATATAAATCCAACTTTGGAAGCGGAGAAACATGCCTTTCAAAACCTTTGATTGTATTGATGACTTGACGTTCTGCGCCACCAATTCCAACAGAATGAACAATAAACGAAATTGCTGACAAAGGATTTGTAACTTCGGTGGGTTTTGCTGATTCATTTATCATCCTAGAAATTGCTAACTCAGTGACGGATACAGGGTTTTTCAAATCGAACTGTTCTAATAGCCACCCTTCATTAAACCCTGCAGAATCTAGCAAAGAGAATATTTTCGTCATAATCAATCCGGCTCTCCGATGTTGAGAAGATGCTTTTGATGCTGCATCAGCGAGAATAAACGCTAGATCTGCTCTGTCCGCATTAAAGAAATCATCTGCAGCATCAGATAATACGGATTCATCGGTTGCAGCAATACTGATGAATCTACTTAGGTGATCTCTTGTTTTTTCTTCTATTTGGAATGAATCATACAATAGAGCTAATTGTAAATTACCATATTTCAATTTCTGGAAATGCTTCTCTGCCCGTGACAATTGTCTATCTGCTTCTTTATCTTGAGATAGTCTTACTGACAAAGAGATTACATTCGCCCATAAATCAATTCTATTAGGTTCCTGTGAAACTAATCTCTTAAAAATCTCAAGAACATCCTCATGCCTTGCCTGTTTAAAGTAAATCTGTCTAAGAAGAGTTAGCCCTGTGAAGTTGTCTGAGTCGCCCCGCATTGATTCTTTGAGTACTTCCTCTGCTTCCTCCAACATATTCATTTTCAAGTAACAATTTGCAATTTTATAATTTGAGTCGGGTCTTTGAGGGTCTATTTTAGTAATCATTTTCCAGGAAGATAGGCAAGTTTCCCAATCCTCAATTGCTGAAGAAAGGTTAGCTAAAAGTGGTAAAGCATTCATATTTTCCGGGGCTTTTTCCAATAAATTTTTCAGCGTCTCAATCGCTTCGATTGTCTGCCCATTTTTTCTGAGTGCTCTCGCCAAAAATATCGGAATATCTACTCTATCGGGTTCAAAAGTTAAGCAGCTCCTAAAGTACAATATTGCTTGTTTACTGTCTCCAGTGCGTAACATTACTCTACCGTTCATCAAGTTAAACTCGATATCATCTGGATTCTCGTTTAATGCACTTGATAGCATCGCAATAGTAGTATCCCATTCTTCTAATTCCATATTTGCTTTGACTATGTTCAGTTTTGCATCTCTGCTGCCAGCTTTTGAATTATTGATTATTTCAATCAACTCAGCCCTCTTATCCTCATTTTTCAATCGCGTGACAGAACGAGCTGCTAATATCAGATTCGAATTAGTTCCAGGCGAATCCTCATGTAATTTGACAGAATGAGAGTAAGATTGTTCAAAATCCCCTAAATTAAATGCTGACCTCGCCGCTCTATCCAAATTCTTGCTTATGTCGTGCTCCAATTCAATTAGACGGGTCCAACACCTCAATGCTTCTTCATGATGCTTTAAACGGTGCCAGGCCCTTCCTTCAAGATCAATTATATCTGGTCGGCTTGTCGATGTATTGATAGCTCTTGCTAGGATAGCGCATGTATGGAACTCTTTCAAATTAAATCCTAGCCTCGCAAGAGTAATCGAACGTTTTACGTTTTGATTAAAGATTATAGGAACATCCGTCGGCAAATCTCTAACGATATCTTGGTACCCAGGATCTCTTAAACAGGATTCCATAACCTGCCATGCCCAACTCCTATCTGGGTCTAATCTTAGAGCATGCTTGGCTGATTTGAATGCTAAAGATAAATTGCCGGCGTTCTTGCTAACAGTCCCTATACGTCTCAGCCTACCCTCGTTGTCAATACTCTCTATGTCCAATGTATCCCAATATTGGCAGGCTCCTGAAGTATCGCCCATTTCATGAACTAACTGTCCTAAGAAGTATCGAGCAGATTCTGAGGTTTTCTCACTTTGTAGATTCGCCTCCAGTAAGACCCTTGCATCTGAATATTGTTTCCTTTTAATTAATCTTGAAGCTCTTTGGATTGATGCAGGGCCTAACACAGCATCCTGATTCCTTCTAGATCTCGAAGGGCCTTTTCCGTCGTTGATTATTCTCTCATAAGCTTCAATCATTTCATCAGGTAGCCCACTAGCAACAATTCTGCCATCATCTATCAGCAAAACCCTATCACATAATTGTGTCAATATTCCTGCATTATGGCTAACGATTATCACGGTTCTTCCAGCATCTTTGACCATTTCGAAAATTTTGGTTTTTGAGCGCTCTCTGAAAGATGTATCCCCCACTCCAAACACCTCATCTATTAGTAAAATGTCTGCTTCTAGGTTAGATGCTACAGAAAAGCCTAATCTGGCTCTCATTCCAGATGAGTATGTTTTTATTGGTGAATCTATGAATTCTTCAAGCTGTGAAAAATGGATTATTTCTTGCATCTTGTTTTCAATCTTTTCGCGGCTGAGCCCAAGTATGGAACCATATAGGTGCACATTTTCTCTTCCTGTTAATTCTCGGTTAAATCCAACACCTACGCTAGCGAGAAGAGTGACTTTACCTCTTACTTTTATCGTTCCAACATCAGGCTGATAAATACCAGCAATGGCTCGTAATAAGGTACTTTTCCCTGCACCATTTCTCCCGATTATTCCGACCACTTCGCCCTCAAGCGCTTCGAAATTAACATCCTTCAATGCAATAAAATCTTGTTTAGATGAATTACGCTTGAATAATTTAAACAATTTTTCACGTATTGTTTTGACTCCATTTCCACCTCTGGGGAAAATAAGGCCCATGTCAATTACTGAAATTGACGCCCTCTTCATAGGAACTTCACCACCTTACTCTGTTTCCTAGAGAAATTCCTTAAACCAATGAAGAAAACAAAAAGAATTACTGAAAAGCCAATGAGAACAGCTTGTGATGAAATTATCAAAGGTTCGCCTTGAATTCCTGAACGAACCATTGAAATGTTAACTGCCATTGGATTTGCAATTAAATACCACCAATGATATTTTTCTGGGATAAATTCCATTGTGTACATTATAGGAGAGAGGAAGAAACCTATCCTAATAATGAAACCTACCAGGTGATCTATATCTCTGAAACGTACATTTGCTGGAGCAAGCAAAAAACCCAACCCTAATGCAAATACGCCCGACATAAACATGCCGATGATTACGTAAATTACTCTCCAATTGGGAGTGATATCATACAGTAATATGAATGGAATTAAAACCAACATACTCAATGCTGTTATAATAAAATTAGTCCCACAATTGGCTACCAACAACACTGCCCTCGGGAAATATACTTGTTGAATCAATCCTGCATTCTTGACCAACGAGTTAACTCCAAATCTAGTTGTTTTTGTGAACATTGACCAAGTCAAAATACCCGTAAGGACCCAAAGAGGATACCTTACCTCTGCATAACCTCTTAGGATCACGAAAACAAGATAATATGCTGCTGCAAGTAATAATGGCTCGATAAGTGTCCACAAATAACCTAGAATCGAAGAATGGTACCTCAGCCTGAGATCTCTATGCATAATCGTGCGTATCAGAGGTCTTGCACTGAAAACTGATGACACGGTACTAATGACCGTTGGAGGGTCGTATGGTTCTACCATTTCTCCACTTTGCTTTTTAGAAGATGGCATACTCTCTGTCATCCCAACCCCCCGTCATTTAATTGCGCACATTGATAATACATCATTATATCCGCAACGAGATATTGAAAGGTGAGATTGTTTGGCCTAGTAACATGGGATGGGACTCCACTTTCGAATCAAGAGTAACTTCTGGGGATTTGAATGTCGGAATTATCGGCCTAGGCTATGTAGGACTACCAACCGCAATAGGGTTTTATGATGCTGGATTCAATGTCTGGGGCATAGATATATCTCAAAATACCATAGAAAAGATTAGACAAGGTGAGAATCCGACTGGCGACCCCGACCTTGATGATATTATTCCTTCTTGTGAAAGCGAACGTTGGAACGTTTCAACCTCAACAGAGGATGCTGCTGCCGTTTGTGATATAATTTTAGTAACTGTTCCAACTCCGGTCACTAGCGACTTAAAACCAGATTTAAGTTATGTCAGAGATGCAGGAATAAATGTATTCAAAAATATTCCAAGAGGAAAAAGGACAATCGTTGTTCTGGAATCGACGGTGTATCCTGGAGTTACTGCTCAAACATGGTTGCCTGAACTCGAAGAACTAGGTTTGCAAATTGGTGTTGATGTCGAAATCGCATACTGTCCTGAAAGGTTCAACCCAGGAGACCCCGCTCATGGAGTAAGACAAGTTGCAAGAGTAATTGGGTGTTCAAACTCAGATGTTGGACATAGTCTAGTTCACTTTTACAAAGAATTGACTTCTGAAGATGTACGTTATGTTGGTAAACTTGAAGTTGCTGAAGCTGCAAAAGTAATTGAAAATGTCCAGAGAGACATCAACATTGCATTGGTCAATGAACTGGCCAGAATTTTTCCTGAGTTAGATGTCGATGTTGAAGATGTACTATCTGCTGCAGAAACAAAATGGAACTTTCATAGATATACTCCCGGCGTTGGAGTTGGAGGGCATTGCATCCCCGTTGATCCATATTACATGATTCAAAGGGCTGCTGATGTTGGCGTTCCTGCAGAGTTAATTACAGCAGCAAGAGCGGTTAATCGTACAATGCCATTGCATGTTGCTGATGTTCTAAATGAGATACTTTACAAATCTGGAGTTGTTTCGGGAGAAGCTCGGATATTATTCCTTGGCTGGTCGTATAAAGCCGAAGTAGGAGACCCCAGAGAAACCCCTGCTGCACCTCTTTGCAAAGCCTTACTTGCCAAAGACATATCTGTTTCTGCATATGATCCACACATTCATCCAAATGATTTCCCAGCGGAAGTTGATGTCATTGATGACATCGATACTGCCGCAGATTTTGACCTCGTTGTATTGGTCACTGCTCATAAATCTTCAACTAACATAGATTGGCAAGGACTACTGGGACGAATGAAAAAACCTTTACTTTATGATGGGCGCCGTGTTTTAGATTTGGAAAATTTGTCTGAAATGGGTTGGAAGGTTTCTGCAATCGGCAAGCCGTGGAGGAATTAAAAAATGTCAAAGTATGAACTAAATTGTTTGCTCTCCAATGACTTGTTTGAAGACAATTATACACTTCATCATATGGATGGCTCTTTGATTCGATCAAGATATAAAAAATCGTTATCAATAAAACAAGATGCTGTTGGATTATGGAAGTATTTTGATTGGTTGCCTGTTTCAAAAATAAACCGCCATGAGGCGGGAACTGTCACATACAAATCCGAAGGTTTAGCAAAAAAACTAGGATTGAGCAATCTCTGGATAACCTTTCATGGATACTGGCCTGAAAGAAGAGGATTATGTCCAACTGGAGCATTCAAAGATATGGAAGCAGTTCCAACTATTCAACGACTAAGAGACCACGCCTGCAGAGGAGTAATATGTGCTTCTGCTGGCAATACAGCAAGAGCATTTTCGCACTTTTGTGATTTAGATAATTTCCCTCTAATAGTGGTGATAGCAGATATTCACGCTAAACGAATTTGGCGGAGTGGGCCTTCCACACATGATTGTGTGAAAGTTGTCGTTGTTGAAAATGGAAATTACGCTGATGCAAAGATTGTCGCTAAAGAAATTGCATCGAAACTTGATGGGTGGCAACTAGAAGGTGGTGCGCACAACATTGCAAGAAGAGATGGTATCGGTTCATTGATTTTAGATGCATGGAATGAGATTGGTCGTATTCCGGACCACTATTTCCAGGGTGTTGGTGGAGGCCCTGGTCCAATTGGAGTTTACGAAATGATGCAGAGATTGATTGATTTTGGACATGATGAAGGACCACTTGCGAAAATCCACTTATCACAAAATCCTGAGCATTGTCCAATCCACAAAGCCTGGCAAGATGGAAGAAGTACACTACAAGATTCTGATTTCCCAGAAGGAGATGTGCAGGTATATTCTGATTATTTACTGAGTGCAAGCCCTGCCTATGATCCCAAAGGAGGGGTATACGATACGTTAAAGTCAACTAACGGGGAAACATACGTAGTCGAAAGACAAGATGCGATTGATGCAGGAAAAATGTTTGAGGAAACGGAAGGCATTGACATAATGACTCCTGCCGAAGTCGCATTAGGGTCTTTAATTCAAGCAATCGAAGATAACAAGGTCGACAGAGATGACTGTATTGTATTGAATATCAGCGGAGGGGGTGTCAAACGGCTACAAAAAGAGGTTGACGTTCAAGTTGTAGAACCTTGGATAAAAGGGCCCAAAGAAAATCTAGCTGACCTAGTGATAAGTTCACTTTAGGCCTTGCGACCAGCGTCAAACATTTCACGGAGGCTTCCATCGTTCAACATCTCGAGAGCGATGTCTGAGCCGCCAATCAGTTCGCCGTGCACGAATACTTGAGGCATAGTC
>MDTD01069528.1_pt1 | contig 11249 bp, 8 predicted proteins | sample 811221 | NCBI WGS metagenome assembly MDTD01 (sample SAMN05326646, study PRJNA326480) | marine metagenome | isolation source: seawater | place: Pacific Ocean: South West | collected 2011
CGCACTATATTATTGTTAACAATTAATCCATAAATGGCAACAATTAGCAATGAAGCTGCTTGAAGAATTAAAAAAGTACTTACTTGAAAAAGGCTATAAGCCAGGAGATAAGATCGCTACGGAATATGAACTGTCAACTCATTTCAAGGTCAGCCGCGGAAAAATAAGGGAAGCGGCTAATACTTTGGCCCAGCTTGGAATCCTGGAGAAAAAAGCCAGACGTGGAACCATTCTAAAATCACTCGATCCGGATAGCGTTAGTGATGATCTACGCTTCCGTTTCTCTCTGGTTGATTTTAACCCGGCAGACTTCATGGAGGCAAGAGAGGTAATCGAAAACGCTATCCTGCCATTGGCATTGAAACGAATGACTCCGACTCTTTTGAATGAGCTTGAACAAGCAGCCGAGGATATCCTCAAATATATACAGGAACCGGAAAAAGCTGATCAGGCTGACCAGAGATTTCACCTGATCCTGCTGGAAGCATGCGGGAACAAGACTTTACAAACCTTCGGTCAAGTCATCCAGACTCTTTTCAGAGAGGAAAACCGTCAACAGTACTGGGCTGAAGGAAAGATACTGGCTGCTGCAAATGATCACATTCAACTTGTTCAGGCCATCAAAGATTCTGATTATGAAAAAGCAAGCAACATCATGGCACAACACTTTAAGCATTAACTGGAATATATTATGACAGCAAAAACAATAAAACTTTGGAGCGGGAAAAAGATTACTCCTGAATCGATACCTTTGCTTGACAATGCTACTAATGTCATAGTACACCGGGCTCAAAAGGGACACTACCAGTTCCTGCTCGGCGCTGATATTGTCGAACATAAAGGAACTCTGTTTTGCGGTTGGGGAAACAGTAAAAAAGATGAAAATGATTCCGGCTCGATCATGGCCTGCCGCAGATCCGTCGACGGAGGATTGACCTGGGGTGATTTTGAAGTAATAGCCCCCGGCTCAAGAGGAAAAGACGCCCATAGTCACGGGGCATTTTATGCTCAGGGAGATTCCCTCTATGCGCTTGCTCCATTTGCTGAATACAATCTATCCGGAGACACTTACCCGAATCTGCGAACCGAACTGTTTAAACTCGACAATAAAACAGATAAATGGGACAGCATGGGAATAGTTATTGCGGGAGAACAATTCTGGAAAACCGCTCCACCGCGTTCTTTGGATAACGGCAACTTGATCATGCCCGGCATAATATGTAAAAACCGAAAGGCGGAGCCGGCGGTTGCTATATCTGACGGAGGTCGCCTTGACAAATGGCGAATCATCCAGATTGCAACTCCCAAACGCAACAAAAATTGGGGCGAAGGGGGACTGCTGATCGACGGAAATAAAATCAGTTTGATCTACCGTAACTCATGGAACAACCTGCCTAAAGGACAAATTGCCTTCAGTGATGATTACGGGGAAAGCTGGACCAGGGGAGCTAACACCAATATCCCGATGACTCCTTCGAAGCCCTGCTCCGGTACTCTTTCAACCGGACAAAGGTACATAATTTTTAACCCGGCGGGTAATTACCGCGCCACTCTGGCAATAGCAGTTTCCCAACAAGGGGAGCAAACTTTCAGCAAAATATGGCGAATACAAAATGGAGCATCCCCCCTGCCTAGAACAAAGGGGGCAGGAAAGAGACCACAATGGGCATATCCATCCGCTTATGAATTTGACAACAAATTATATATCGTTTATTCAGTCAGCAAAGAAGACTGTTTACTTTCAATCATCCCAATTTCAACATTAAAATAAGATATTAATTATGAATGAATTTTTAAACATAACATGGACCTCCGCGTCCATTGTCATAATCCTGTTATTGACCGCTCTGGCCGGGTACTTTTTCAATAAAAGCTCAATATCATCACCTGAATTTCCCAAGCTGCTTTCCCGACTGATCTTTTATATTATGCTGCCGTGCCTGCTGTTCACTAAAACCGCCTCTTCGATCACATCTGACAACTTCACTAAGCTCTGGATTTTCCCGGCAATCGCATGCGTTTATCTTATCACAGGTATGTCGATAGGATTGATAGTTACCAAAGTATTGAGACTGGAGAAAGAGCATATCAGACCGGTAATCGCGGTATTGACTTTCCAGAACAGCGGGTATTTGCCAATTGCTCTGATGGTGACCGCCTGTACGGTATTTCCGGTGCTTAAATCAAATCCTGATGCCGAACGCGAGGCCATTGCATGTATTTCGTCATTCCTGATCGCTTCCGCCACCCTGGCCTGGCTCATCGGACCGCCTTTAGTCGCAGGCAGTAAACTGCGAGACTTCAACTGGCGCAATGTCGTGACTCCACCTATAATCGGCATGCTTGTCGGGGTTACAGTCGGTCTGATTACTCCGCTGCGTGAGTTTGTAACTAGCGGCAGCAGTATGTTTTATCCGTTATTCGGGACTGCTGAACTACTGGCCAAAGGCGTAATACCCTGCGTTCTCTTACTGCTTGGCGCCAGTATGTCGAAAAAAGTTGAAAACCAGGGCGTTGCTGCAACTACGGTAATTGTCTGTATCTTTGTGAAGCTGATAGTCATGCCGGCTCTTGCGATTACCGGAATTTATTTTCTGCAACAGGCTGGAATAATAAAACTGGCCTTGATCCCGATACTGGTTCTGGCCATCGAAGCGGGCACTCCTCCGGCCAACAATCTGGTAGTGATGTCAGCGCTGGCCGGCGGAAAAAGTTCTGCAGAGCTTGCGATTCTTATGTTCTGGAACTACCTGGCGTCTATTATCTCATTGACCATGGTTATTGCTACAGTTATTTATCTTTTCTGATCGCGTGTTGATTAGCGCAAAAGCAGTGCTATCTTAATTCTTTTATCCTGCTCTGATTATCCTTATATATAACAATTATTTACGAGGGAACCTATGAAGAAACAGAATATTGTGATGATCCACGCTGAGAGTTATGATGGTCGTCTAATCGGTAAAGTCGGTCAATACCCAGCCATCAAAAACGCCACTCCTAACATCGACGCATTGGCTGACCGCGGAGCATTTTTTCCTGAAACATACTGCACCCATCCTATCTGCTGCCCTTCACGCGCCAATATGTGGTCTGGAACTTACACGCAAAAATGTGAGAGCTGGAACAACTATAAAGGCCTGGAGGAAGGCATGTGGACATTCCCGGACAATGTTACAGAGACTCACGATGTAGCCTATTACGGCAAACGCGATTATACCACCGGCGGACACAGTGTTATGAATCGTATCGCGGATTTCCTCGAACCTTTGAATACACGTCACTTATCTGTAATGAACGAGGATCCGGCTCAGCGTTTCGAAATTGAAGACAATAATGATTACCGCTGCCATAAACGTGACTGGAAAATGGTCGATGATATTAAAGATTTTCTCGAGACCCGCTCAGTTGACGACGAAAAACCGTTTTTCGTAGCCCTTAACTCAGGTCTGGTACACGCGGCATTCGTCACAAACAAGTATTGGCTCGAGAAGATCCCGGAAGATCTGGTTGATATCCCGGCAATCGATGAAAGCAGCCACCCTGCCCTGAAATACCAGCAGGCTTCAAAAGCGTGGCGTCATGGCTTTAACGAGGATACGGTACGCACCGTGCGCCGGATTTATTTCGCCATGTGTGCTGAAATGGATGCCATTGTCGGGGAAATCGTCAGCAAGATAGATGAGTTGGGGCTGAACGAAAACACCACCATCATCTTCTCCAGCGATCATGGCGAACTGGCAATGGAGCACCAACAGTACTACAAGATGAGTATGCTGGAAGGCTCGGTCCGGGTTCCGTTGATCATGGCCGGACCGGGAATCATCCCGGGGAAAAGATATGACAACATTGCCTCAATGATCGATATGGCCCCTACCCTGTGCGATCTGGCCGGAATGCCCAAACGCGAATGTTTTGACGGCGAATCCCTGCTCCCGCTTGTACGGGGGGAAACGACGCAATCCCGCGACTGGGCCTATGCAATGTACAGCGGCGTCACAACCAACACCAACAGCTATATGGTGCGCAAAGGCGATTACAAGTTCATAGCGCATAGCGGCATGCCGTCACAGTTGTTCAATGTCCGGAAAGATCCGGCCGAACTGATCAATTTGCTTGACAGCGAACCTGAAGTCGCAGCTGAAATGGAACAACTGTTAAACCAGATAGTAGACCGTGAAGCAACTGATGCCTTAATTGAGGACTACCGTAAGCATCAGTTAAAACAGTTCCGGCGTCAGGCGAAAAACGGCCTGTACTATGATAAAAGCTACGGCTTGAAGAACAATCCATCATCCGATTACGACAAACTCATGGACAACACCTTCACCGGATGGACCGCTGAAGATGAAGCCAGAGTTGATGAGTGGCTGTGAGCCGATTAGATTTTCAGTGTTTTTCCCCAGTAGGGTTCAAGCCATGGACGTTCCAGCTCAAGAAGCTGGTTAAAGCAGGCTTTGATATCTGACGGGGAAGCACTGGCCGCGGTACACGGATCGATCATGCAGGCCAGACAGGCCTTTTCCAGATCGCGCTCCATAAACGCGTCACTGGCAAGGGTCTGCATATCAGCCATACCTCTGGCAAGCGATGCCAGATGCAACGGCAGCGAACCAACCCGGTGAGGATGGATGCCAAGCCGGTCCGCGGTACAACATACCTCCACGCAAGTTTCATCGGTGAAATTATCAATAAGACCTTCGTTCATAACGTTCACATTCATCCGGTAAACCGCATCAGTTTCAAGGGCATGGACAATGTGAACGCCGTATTCGAATGACCGTTCTGTATCGAGCGGCTGGCGTCCGTCAAGCTGCATCATCAAATCAGAATCGGAGGTCCAGCGATTAGCCACTTTTGGCGGTTCGGCGGATGGCTTCCGTTCCGGAATTAAAAGTTGTTCACGTTTCTTAGCATCATGCAGGAAGTACGGCAGGTATTCAGCACAGTGAATCGATGATTCCGTTGTCCAGTAACCTAAAGATCGCAGCAGTTCAAACTGCACCGGTCTTTCTTCCCATATCTTGCGGTCATCGGCGGCGCGAAGCAGGTCCGGATAGGCATTGTCCCCGTTCAGGTATTCAAGCCTAAGGAACCAGTCCATATGATTGATGCCGGCCGCTTCATAACGCAACTCATTGTGAGATACCCCGATCCAGCGCGCGATATCGCGGATTCCATACTGAATATTATGGCAAAGTCCGACAACGTGGATATTGGGACATGAATGGTGCAGTATCCGGGTCAGCATTGACATGGGATTGACATAGTTCAACAGCCAGGCTCCGGGACATACCCTTTCCATCTCCTGACCGATTTCCAACAGTTCGGAACCGGTCCTCATGGTTCTGAGAACGCCTCCAATGCCGACTGTATCGCCTACATTCTGATAGATGCCATATTCCTGCGGAACGCATATTTCATAGTGATAAGGCACTCCGACATATCCGGGGCCGCCCTGAGAGAAAGCGGTAATAACATAGTCCGCTCCTTCAAGAACGCCATCGCGCCAGCTGAGCGCGCCGGAGATATTTGCCGTCCCGCCAAAATGCTCCGCGACCTTCTCTGAATATTTGAGTACCGGGTCAAGGTGTTCCTGATTGACATCTACCAGAACCAATTCACATTCACGCAATTCAGGAAACGAAAACAGGTCAACTACCGTTTTCGCGCCAAAACCACTGCCCGCACCAATAAATACAACCTTCATTATTATTTCCTTATGAATTTATATAAAAAGTGGAAACTGCTCTAATAATATTTAGTGATAAGTCATATATTCAAGTCCAATAGTCGTCTAATAACAATTTTCAGCTGATTATTTTTATTTATTTTTAAGACAGTCAGAGGAAATTAAAAAATGGTACGCCTGTAGGGATTGACGCTCTCTGCGGTCGCTGACAACGACTGCGCGTTGTCCGGTCGCTGCGCTCTCGAACCGGGGTTCTCATCCGTGACAGGATACAAGTTGACTATAGGGGGGTGGAATGGGAGAATTATAAAAAAAATGGTACGCCTGTAGGGATTCGAACCCCAAACCTTCTGGTCCGTAGCCAGACGCTCTATCCAATTGAGCTACAAGCGCACATACCTTATTCAGGAGAGACATAAAATACTCTATTAAAAGAAAAATACAAGTCAAAATCAAAAAAATTTCACCTTTTTATCAGCGCCTGGACTGCTTAATATAACGTATATTGTTAACTGGACGCATATTAAGCGGTGAATGGGACTTGATATAATTTTCTAATATTTTTCTAATCTGAATATTTGTATCACTGTAACTGCATTGGTCGTTCCCGGACAGCGATTTCAAGTAAGGCCAGCGTCCCCCTGCCCCGGTTAAAGCGTAACTGCTGAAAGCGATCTTGATTTTTCTATCTCCGCGCAATTCACTACCGTCCTTTAAAACAGGATTACCAAGCAAATCACCATCACGAGTCAGTTTGACGGTCATACCGGTAAAATGCAAAAAACGGCGCGTTCGACCAGCCGGATGATATTGCTCTTTAATGATCGCTGCTATTTGTTCACGGTTCAATTTAAGGGTACAGACAGTATTCTGGTACGGCATCAGGCGGAAAATATCATAACCGGTAATACTCCCCTTGCGCAGTTCCGCTTTACGCGTCGGGGTGTCGTGAAAAGCCACATCCGCTTTTGCAGCAACGGATATTGCTTCACAAAACAGACGACTTATACCGGAAGGCTTTTTGCGGCTGCGCGGCGACTTAAGTGCAAATGAATTAACACCGACAACCTCTTGTGCTGCCTTGTCTGACTCTTCAAGAAGCGTTGAGATCAATTTTTCTGAATTTGAATCAATCCGAGCATTATTACTGACCGGAATAAGTTCCGACTTGATAGAGAGTTTTCGCGCGTCTGTGTCGTATTCAATGACCGCCTTGCCCAAAAAACGTGCATGGCTGCCGCTTTGCATAAACCAGGAGTGCCCGGAAGATACACCAGGTTCCTCCGCATGTGAATGAGCGCCAAGCACGAGGTTTATTTCAGGAAAACGGCGCAGTAGTTTAAACAGGTCAGGTTTCTTGCTGAAACGGCCATTATGCATCGATAAAATGATTATTTCCGGCTTCGACGCCGCCACCGGCCTCATTGCTCTTGAGAGGTATTTATCCGCAACTTCCAACTCTATACCTCTGAGCGATACCGGATCGTAACTGGAGGGATTGCAGCAGCCAAGTCCGATAACCGCGACCTTCAGACCGCCGCGATTAAATACCTTATACGATTTGAACGGCTCCGGACAGGAGACATTACCGGCCAGAACACTGCCTTTGAAGTCACGGGCGATAGTCAACATTCGCTTAACGCCAAAATCAAAATCGTGGTTCCCTGGAACCCAGATATCATAGTTAAGGGCGTTAAGCATTTTCAGAGAGACCATTCCGCGAGTGAACATCCCGGGGTAGCTCCCCTGAAGCGTGTCCCCACAGTCGATAAGCAGACAGTTATCTTTACCGGCTTTACGGCGTTGTTCCCGAATCAGAACTCCAAGCTTCAGCCATGAATTGCCTTTAGCATTAAACGCGGCATGAATATCGCAAGTGGAAAGAACAGTAACTTTTTTTATCGCAGCGGCAAGATCAAATGAAGCCAGAATAATAAAAACCGGCAGCAGAATAATTCTGCCGCCGGTTATTTTAGCTATACGAGAAAAAAGCATATCAAGGCTTATTCGTCAAACGCCGCGTCGAACTGGATATTGGACGGGGAGAAATCAACCTTGCGAACGAATTCACAAGCTTCTTTCGCTCCATATTCGCGTTCCATTCCACAGTCTTCCCATTCGACTGAGAGCGGACCGGTATAACCGAGACGGTTGAGTTCGCGAATAATCTCTTCGAAATTAACTCCGCCATGTCCAAGACTGCGGAAATCCCAGCCGCGACCGGCTTTGCCGAAGTTCAAATGAGATGACAGGATACCTGATTTACCGTCCAACTGGAGCGCCGCGTCTTTCATGTGGACATGATAAATACGATCAGGGAATTCCTGAAGGAAGCGAACCGGATCGATCATCTGCCAGTGCAGATGGCTCGGATCGAAGTTGAAACCGAACTCCTTACGTCCGCCAATGACTTCCAAAGCCTTAGCGGCGGTAACTATATCGAAAGCGATTTCGGTAGGATGTACTTCAAGAGCAAACTTGACCCCGCACTCACCGAAAACGTCGAGAATAGGATTCCACATATCGGCAAAATACTGGAAACCGGCTTCGAGCATTTCATCGGTGGCCGGAGGAAAGCTGTAAAGCATGTGCCAGATACTGGATCCAACAAAACCGTTGACAACTTCGACGCCAAGATTCTTCGCTGCTTGAGCGGAGAACTTCATCTGCTCCACGGCCCAGGCCCGCTGGCCTTCCGCGTCTCCGGCAAGTTCAGCCGGAGCAAAGCAATCGGTACGACCATCATTATTGAGGTCACAAACCAGCTGTCCGGCAAGGTGATTGCTGATCGACCAAACCTTCAAGCCGTGTTTTGCCAGTTGCTCGCGTTTGGCTTCGCAGTAGGCCGGATCTTTGGCCCCCTGCTCCACGTCAAAATGATCGCCCCAACATGCAAGTTCAAGTCCATCATAGCCCCACGATGCGGCTTTTTCAGCCAGGACATCCAAAGGCAGGTCGGCCCATTGGCCGGTAAACATAGTTACGGGTCTAGCCATAATTCAACTCCTTATGAATATATTAACGAAATATTTGTTTAAAATTTAACAGCGGAAATAAAAAGTCTATTAAGGTTGCGGCAGTTTATACCATTTTTCCGCACTTTTCGAACTGGCGACACAACCTTCAATGAAAGCCATACCGCGAATGCCGTCTTCAATGCCAGGATAATCCGTTGCATAAACATCAGGCTCACGACCATCTATTCGGGCAGCGACAACTTCAGCAAAGTTCTTGTAGTGGTTGGCAAACGCTTCAACATACCCTTCCGGGTGGCCTGCGGGAAATCTGCTATTATACGCCGCGGCTTCACCCAAACCTATATAGTTGGTGCGAACGATCTCGGTCGGGCGTTCAATATGCTTGACGATGAGAGTATTGGGTTCCTGCTGGTGCCACTCGAGGCCGCCTTTCGTACCGTAAACCCTGATATTCAGATTGTTCTCTTCACCAACAGAAACCTGACTGGCATAGACAATACCTTTAGCGCCATTGCTGAAACGAACCAGGACATTGCCGTCATCATCAAGCTGACGTCCGGGCATATATGAAGTAAGATCGGCACAAATATCAGTGATATGCAGTCCGGTAATGTATTCCGCCAGATTCTCGGCGTGACAGCCAAGGTCACCCATACAACAGCTGATTCCAGCCATTTTGGGGTCAGTTCTCCAGGCAGCCTGCTTCTGGCCCTCCTCAAGTTCCAGACGCTTCATCAGCCAGCCCTGGGGATATTCAGAAACGACTTTTACGATCTCGCCGATCTCACCGTTTTCCACCATCTCCCGTGCATGCTTGACCATCGGGTAACCGGTATATGTGTGTGTCAGACAGAATTCCAGGCCAGTCTCATTAATCTTATCGCGCAGTTTGACAGCCTCGTCCAGTGACATGGTAACGGGTTTGTCACAAATAACATGGAAACCATTTTCCAACGCCGCCATTGCGACTGGGAAATGCATATGATTGGGAGTGACAATGGAAACAATGTCCATTCTTTCACCTTCGGGAAGAGCAGCCTCCTTTTCGAACATCTCAAGATATGAGCCATAAACGCGGTCAGAAGGAAGAAACAATTCACGTCCGGTCTGCTGAGATTTTTCAGGACTGGAACTGAATGCACCGCATACAAGCTGCATTTTACCATCAATTCCGGCTGCAATACGGTGAACGGCACCGATAAACGCACCGGGGCCGCCTCCGACCATTCCAAGATTCAGTCTGCGATCCATAGACTATCCTTTTTCTAGAAATTTTCTACTAACCCCGGACAACGAAGGTGGCCTTATTTTATGATACCAATGAAAATTTGATCAATCGAGGCATCTTCCACCCTCAAAACGATTATAACCGGTTAGCTCAATATACACTCCGGGGACCGCCCAGTCAAGTCCGATTTCGCTAAACATAAGTCCTTGGTCGTAACATTTCTCAATGGCTGAATCAATTCCATCGACAACGGTATAGAACGAATCGTCATCTGAAGGGATACGATTGCAGATGTTAGAAGGTAGCTGGTGAACCGGTGAAGATTCATGCGCGCCGTTGGCACATAATGTCTGGGTTCCGGCAATTTCCAGGTTGCAGTAAAATGCATTTTCATCAAGCAAGCGCTGCTTTACTGATTCAAAGATACATTTACGGAAATCATTTCTGTTTTCAATGGTCGGAAAACTTACTTTTTCTCCATTGCTTCCTGTACCGGTCCATGAATCATGTTTCGAATCAAGCGAACCCTCATCACCGATTATATGGAAATCCGGACCATCCTGAGATCTGGTACAATGTGAAACAATAAAGAGAATCTCGACATCATTTGTTGTATAAACCTTGATGCTGGCTGTATCGGCGCTTTCGATCTTGTTTCCGCGATATAGTTCAGCTTTTACGCCTTTGACTTTTGCGGACTCGCCAAAAGTCTCTCCAGCCAGAAAGCATGCCAGGTTCAGATAATGGGCCAAAGCGTTATTGAACGGGCTGTCAAGCACCCAGTGGTCACCGCTTTTCAACGAACCGGCCCAGTTATTGCGATTATAGTAATTTTCATTGCGTGGCCAGAGCCCTTTGACCCTGATAGAACGCAATTTGCCTATGCCGCCATCAAGAATAAATTCCTTAACCTGACGAGTATTGGGCTGATAAATGTGCTGATAACCTACTGCACAAAATTTACCGGTCTCCTGTTCAGCCGATTTCATACGGGCAACTTCCTGAATCGTTGCGGCGACAGGTTTCTCGACAAACACATTGGCTCCTGCCCTCATAGCATCAATACTCATCGGAGCATGCAATGATATGCCGGTAGGGACACAACACAGATCTATTTCACCCTTGTGAGCTTCCAGCATCTCTTTATAATCAGTATAGATTATTGCGCCCATTTCCTTGAGTTTGGCACATTTCTCCGCTTCTTCCGTCTGATTGATGACAGTTGCCGCGACGATCTTGCAATTTCCATCAACAGCCTCGCGCATCAAGTCCATATAATGGGTATGACCAAATCCGGAAACACCGATAATTGCGGCGCGATAAGGAATCTTTACTTTTTCTGACATTTCACACA
>MDTD01049890.1_pt1 | contig 11248 bp, 11 predicted proteins | sample 811221 | NCBI WGS metagenome assembly MDTD01 (sample SAMN05326646, study PRJNA326480) | marine metagenome | isolation source: seawater | place: Pacific Ocean: South West | collected 2011
TGAAAATTTTTCTACTGATTTAGTCCATGAAATAAGAAATCCCCTTGCTTCTTTAAAAAGTGCATCAGAAATTTTGCATGATACAAATAGTATTGAACAAAGAGCTAAACTTATAGATATTTTAAGTCATGATGTTCAAAGGATTGAAAGATTAATCACTGATTATTCTCAAATGCTTAAGGATGAGGTTGCATTAAGTAGAGAAAAAATTAAAAAAATTGACATAGAGCCAATTATTAAATCTGTAGTTGATGATTTTAATAATATTTACAAACTTAAAAGAAAAATAAACATAGATTATACAAACGATGGTAATAAAAAATATTTTATAAACGGTATTGAAAATCGTATTGAGCAAATAATTGCAAACCTCTTAGATAATGCGATATCTTTTAGTGATGACAATCATGAAGTCAAAGTTAAAGTTTCAAAGTCTGATAATGGCAAAATAAAAATTAATATCTTAGATGAAGGACAAGGTTTTAAAGAAAAAAATACTGAAAAAATATTCAAAAGATTTTACAGCAATAGACCTGATAAATTTGGTCAACATTCTGGTCTAGGTTTAAATATTGTTAAAAATTTGGTAGATTTACATAATGGCTCAATTAAAGCATCAAATCGAATAGATTGTAAAGGAGCTAACATGGAAATTACTTTTCCAAAAGTCTAAATAGTTTTATTGATTAATTAAGTCTTTATTGCTAGAAAACCTTCATGAATGATTTCAAAGTAAAAGATATATCTCTGGCAGAATTTGGTCGTAAAGAAATTTCTATAGCTGAAAGTGAAATGCCAGGACTTATGGCATTAAGAGAGGAATATTCTGGAAAGTTACCTTTGAAAGGAGCAAAAATAATTGGATGTTTGCACATGACAATCCAGACTGCTGTACTAATAGAAACTTTAGTTCACTTAGGCGCGGAAGTTAGGTGGTCATCCTGTAATATTTTTTCGACGCAAGATCATGCAGCTGCAGCAATTGCGAAAGCAGGGATTCCAGTATATGCCTGGAAAGGAGAAACAGAAGAAGAATATCTTTGGTGTATTAAACAGACAATAATAGGTAAAAAAAATTGGAAACCAAATATGTTATTAGATGATGGAGGTGATTTAACTGCAATAATGCACAATGAGTACAAAGATCTATTAAAAGAAGTTAAAGGAGTTTCAGAAGAAACAACAACTGGCATAAAAGCTTTAAATAAAATGGAACAAGATAATTCTCTTTTAGTTCCAGCAATAAATGTTAATGACTCTGTGACTAAATCAAAATTTGATAATTTGTACGGATGTAGAGAAAGTCTTGTTGATGGCATAAGAAGAGCAACAGATGTTATGATGTCAGGAAAAATCGCTATAGTTGCTGGATTTGGTGATGTAGGAAAAGGTAGTGCCGCATCTTTAAGACAGAGTGGGGCAAGAGTTCTTGTAACAGAGGCAGATCCAATTTGTGCTTTACAAGCCGCTATGGAGGGCTATGAGGTAGTTTTAATGGAAGATGCAATTAGTAAAGCAGATATAGTTGTGACTGCCACGGGAAATAAAGATATTGTAACAGCCGATCATATGAGAGATATGAAAGATAGAGCAATTTTGTGCAATATTGGACATTTTGATAATGAAATTCAAGTGGAAGCATTAAAAAATTATAAGTGGACAGAAATCAAACCCCAAGTTCATGAAATTGAGCTACCAAGTAAGAAAAGAATTATTCTTTTAGCTGAAGGAAGACTAGTAAATCTAGGATGTGCAACTGGGCATCCAAGTTTTGTAATGAGTGCTTCATTTACAAATCAAGTAATTGCGCAAATAGAACTATGGAATAATTATAAAAATTATGAAAACAAAGTATATGTGTTGCCTAAACATTTAGATGAAAAGGTCGCAACACTTCATCTAAAAAAAGTGGGTGCAAAATTAACTAAATTATCAAAAGAACAAGCGGACTATATTAGCGTTGGTGTTGAAGGTCCTTTTAAACCAAATGCCTACCGCTATTAAGAGTGATAAAATAAATTTATCATCGGAAATACAAACAAAAAAATTAGCAAGTAAAATCTCAAGTAAATTAAAGAAAAAAGATATACTTTTTTTGCAGGGAGAAATGGGTGTAGGCAAAACTACATTTGTAAAATATCTTATAAATGCAATGCAAAAAAAAAATAATTTAAACTTAACTGAGATTACTAGTCCGACTTTCAATATACTTAACGAATATAAGGTTAAACAAATGAAGATAAACCATTATGATTTATATAGGTTAAATTCAGAGGACGAACTTAAAAATTTAGATTTATTTAGTGATTTAACAAATACTATCACACTTGTCGAATGGCCAGAAATTATCAATACAAAACCTAAGAATTTGATAGAATTAGAATTTAGCTATGATGAAAATTATAAAAATAGATCGGTTCTTATTAAAGGTTTAAATTTGTAACTTTTAATGAATGGTTTAAAAAATATAAAAAAAATTAAAGGCGACGCATCATCAAGAAAATTTTTTAGAAAAAAAGAAAATGGCTCTACATCTATTATTATTTTTTCTAGAAAAGAAAAGTTTAAAAATCTTTTAATTTATGATGCCGTAAATAAAATTTTGATTAAAAATAATATCTTAGCACCATCTTTATATAAGCAAAATTATGAAAAAAATTATCTTGAAATCCAAGACTTTGGAAAAAAAACTCTACATGATGTTTTAATTAGAAAAAAAAAAAAGATTTTCTTATTTTAAGAAAATTGTTGAAGTGTTAAACCGAATTCAATTAATTAAAAACAAAAATATCCAAAATTTTAAAAAAAAAAAATTTAACCTTAAAATTTATAATGAATCTATTTTGATTAATGAGGCATGTCTTTTTTGTGACTGGTATATGAAAAATAAATTATCAAAAAAAGAAACAATTAAATTCACTAGAGATTTTAAAAAAATTGTGAAAAAATTGATATTACAATTGAAACTGAAAAATAATACATTTGTTCATAGGGACTTTCATGTTTCAAACTTAATGTTAGTTGATAAGGAAATAGGTGTAATAGACAGCCAAGATGCAATAATTGGTAATGAAGCTTATGATTTTGCCTCTTTAGTTGATGATGTTAGATTAAAAACTTCAAAAGAACTGAAAGATAAAATTTACAATTTTTACGTTTATAAAAAAAATGAATTAGAGAAAAAAAAATTTAAAAATGATTTTGAAATATTGTCTGTTTTAAGGAATTTAAAGATTATTGGGATTTTTACAAGACTTGCAATTAGAGATAAAAAAAGAAATTATTTAAGATTAATTCCCCATGCGTGGGAATTGATTGAAATGAGAATAAAAAATAATGATAAATTTTACGAATTGAGAAATTTAATAAAAAAGATCAAAAAAAAAATTAAATGAAAATTAATACTGCAATTATTTTATGTGCTGGATATGGTAAGAGGCTTAATCCTTTAACGCTCAAAACACCAAAACCGCTAATTAAATTAAATAATATTACAATGTTAGAGAGATGTATTGAATTAATGATAAAACTAAAAATTAAAAAAATCTATCTAAATACCTTTTATCTTAGCGAAGAGATTAAAAATTTTCTTAGAAATAAAAATTTTTCTATTGAAATTAAAATTATAAACGACGGAAATAAAATTTTAGGTACAGGTGGTGGTATACTGAATATGATGAAATTTTCAGATGATAGAAATTTTTTGATTTTTAATCCTGATACACTTTGGTCACAAAAATATGTAGATGAAATTAATAAGATGCAGGAAATTTATTTTAGCAAAAATCTAAATAATATTCTTTTGCTTGTTAACAAGAGATTAAGTTTTGATAAAAGTCTAAAAGGTGATTTTCTTTTAGAAGATAACGTTATTTCAATAAATAAAAAAAAAGATTATATTTTTATTGGATGCCAGATTTTAAATAAAAGTCTTTTCACAAAATATAAATTAGAGGCTTTTTCAATCAAAAAAATTTGGAATGATTTATTAAAAAAAAAAACTTTTAATGGTTTCGAAAGTAATAATGATTTTTATCATCTAACTAATCTAGAGGTTCTCAAAAGACTAAAAGGTCTTTAGCCCTATTTTTATCTAAATATTCACAGTTTTCGATTTCTTGATTATCATTAAATTTTATAAAAAGTGGATTGCCAGTCGGAATTTCTAATTTAGAAATTTGATTATTATCTAAATTAAATAAACTTTTGCATAAAGCCCGAATAGAGTTACCATGTGCAGAAATTAAAATATTTTTTTTGTTTAGTATTTTTTCTTTTATTTCTTTCTCATAGTAATCAATAACTCTATTATAAGTATCTTTAAGAGATTCAGTGTCTGGAATATTTGAGTGAGATATATTATTGTAAGTCTTAATATTAACTGGATGATACTGACTTTTTTTACTTAATGGTTCTGGCCTAACATCCCAAGATCTTCTAAATTTATGTACTTCTTGTTCACCCAATTTTTTTGCCATCTCTACTTTATTTAAACCTGTTAATGACCCGTAATGTCTTTCATTAAGCTGCCAGGCCCTTTTAAAATTTTTGGTGTCACCTAAAATTTCTTGAATAATTTTAAGTGTCTTGTTTGCTCTTAATTGTAATGATGAAAAGTAAAAATCAATTAATATACCTTTTTGCTTAATGAGAATACCTGCATTTTTTGCCTCTACTTCACCCTCAGTTGTTAGGTCAACATCAACCCATCCTGTAAATTTTTTTTCAAGATTCCATGAACTTTGTCCGTGCCTTACAAGTACTAAAAAACTCATTTTATTATTTCTAAATTATATTTATAAATAAAACTATAGGTAAAGATGAAAATAAATTTTTACAAATATAAAATAATTTTTTATTTAAGTAATTTATGTTTATTTGTAATATATTTTTTTCCAGGTAGTCTAGCAGGTTGTATTTTTCATGATAATTGTAAATCTCAGCCGGAACTAGCAGCAAATTTAATCATTTCGTTAAATCATTTTTTAGTTTTTTTCTTATTATCATTTATTGGATTTTTGTCCTTTAAAGAGCCTTCTCAAATTAAAAAATTAACAATTTACTTAATTTTTTTATCAATCTTTATAGAATTTTCACATCTTGTAATACAATATAGGAGCTTTGAGATTTCAGATATAATAGGTAATTTATTTGGTGTGCTAGTTGTAATTTTTATTCACAATCTTATAAATAAACATGACTTTTTTAAAAAATAATATTTATTTTTTAATTTTTTTTTATTTTTTGGTTGTTCTTCAATACCATCTAATACTTCAAACAGTTGTCTAATTTTTGATGAAAAATACTTGTGGTTAAAGCATGTAAAAAAAGTTGAGAAAAAATGGGGAACGCCAATACATATTCAATTAGCAATAATTAAGATGGAATCTGATTTTGATTGGCTAGCAAAACCTCCAAGACAAAAAATCTTTAAGGTTATACCTTATAAAAGACCCTCAAGTTCTTTCGGCTATTCTCAGGCAGTCAAAGGAACTTGGGAACAATATAAAAAAGAAACAGGAAATAGATTAGCTACTAGGGCCAGGTTTAAAGATAGTGTCGATTTTATAGGTTGGTATACTAATAAAACTGAAAGTATATTAAAAATTTCTAAAAATGATGCTTACAAGCAATATTTAGCATATCACGAGGGTTGGGGAAATTATAAGTATTATAAAAAAAATAAAAAAGTAATTAAACTAGCAAAAAGAGTAGAAAAACAATCCAATATTTATAAAAATCAATTAGATAAATGTAAAAATTATCTTTTTAAAAATAGATATATTATTTTTTAGACAACTCTTTTTTCAATTCCAAGTCTACTATATCAATTCTTTTTGTTTTTTTAGCTAGTGCTAAATACATTGATGGAGTTATATATAATGTAAAAAATGTTGAAATTATCATTCCACCTAAAATAGTTGACCCAACTGCCAATCTTGAGCCTTCACCAGCTCCTGGGCCAATGTTTCCTATAACCAAAGGTATCATAGCAATCATAGTGCTTAGTGAGGTCATGATAATAGGTCTAAATCTAACACTGCACGCGTCTCTAACTGCTGTCTCAATATTTTTTCCAGTAGTTCTAATTTGGTTAGCATAATCAACTATTAAAATACTATTTTTAGTAGAAATACCTATGAGTATTATTAAAGCGATTTGTGAAAAAATATTAACTGAACTATTTAAAAATAATATAAAAACTAGGCCACCAAAGATTGCAAGAGGAACAGTAAGAATAATTATAAAAGGATGTATAAAAGAATTAAATGTTGCGGCCATTACTAAGTAGGCTGTTAATAAGGCTAGAATAAAAATTATAAAAAGCTCATTACTAGTTTCTTTAATTTCCTCTGACTTTCCTTTCCAGGTAATTTGGTTTTTTGGTGCTAAATCTGCCATTAATTCTTCGAGAAATTTAATAGCCTCAATCAATGTATAATTTTCATTTATATTTGAAGAGATAGTGACTGCTCTTTGCCTGTTGTATCTTGCTAACTCTTTAGCCGATCCTTCTTCCTTAAAACTGACGAGATTTGCTAGAGATATAAGCTTTCCACTTGTTTCGGATCTAACAAATATTTTTGAAATACCATCCTTGTTTCTTCTATCAGATAAATATTGTTGAACAATTATAGGATATTCTTTACCTAATTTATTAAAAGATGTGACTTTTTTTCCTCCATATAATGTTTCTAAAGTTTCTCCTATGTTTTTTGTTGATATTCCCAGATCTTTAGCTTTATTTTTGTTAATAATTAATTTTACCTCAGGTTTGTTCCGATTATAGTCAGATTCAACTCTAGAGAAATTTTGATTCAACCTTAATTTTGAAATAACTTCTTTTTGAATTTCCTCAAGTTCTTCGTAAGTGTTTCCATAAATTACCATTTGTATTGGTTTATTATAATTTGAAATACGAATTGATTGTGGGGAAATTGGAAAAGCTAGGGCTTGAGGTAGGGTTACAATTTTCCCGATTGCTTCTCTTAAAACAACTTGCTGTCCTTTTTTTCTATTTTTCCAGTCATCTAATAGAGCAATAATTATAAAACTATTGAAAGAATTTGCTGAATTACCGAAACCAGGCACCCTCATTATAAATCTTGAATAAGGACTATCTTCTGTTTGTAAAAGAGGAATAAGTCTTGCTTCTACTTTTTGGGCCTGTTCTTGTGTATATTCAAAAGAGCTCCCTTCATCAGTTGATCCAATTATCAAATATGCCCCTCTATCTTCCATCGGAAGCAATTCTTTCTTGGAAAAATTAAATAATAATACAGAGGTAATAATTATAAAAATAATAAATATACCAACAGTTTTAGTTTTATTGACAACTACATTCAATGTTTCTTTATAAAAAATTTCAAAATTTAAAAACATTTTTTCAAATTTTTGAATAAATATTTTTTTTGATTTTTTCTTTATCAAAAATTTACTTGCTAACATTGGCGACAATGTTAGGGCAACAAAAGATGAGACAATTATAGAAAATGAAAGAGCTATGGCAGTTTCCCTAAACAGAGTTCCAGAAATTCCCTCTATAAAAATTAATGGCAAAAATACTGCAATTAAAATTAATGTAGTAGCTATTATTGCAAAAGAAATTTGCCGAGATCCCTTATAAGACGCAACCAAAGGAGTTTCACCATTTTCAATTCGTCTGTAAATAGCATCAGTCATTATAACTGAATCGTCAGTAATTATACCTATTGCAAGAATAAAGCTTAAAAGTACAAAGATGTTTATTGATAGCCCAAAAATATAAAGACCCAAGAAAGACGCTATTAAACTTACAGGAAGAGCAATAGCAGGAACTATTACAGCTTTTAAATTACCTAAAAATAAATAGATAATAATTACTACTAAAATGAATGCTATTAAAAGAGTTTTATAAACTTCTTCAATTGCTGCACCAACATAATTTGCTCTATCAAAAGAAACTCTTAAGTCCAATCCATCTGGTAATGTTTTTTTTACTTGAATTAATTTTTTTTTAATATCTTTTGAAAGTTCAACAGTTGAGGCACCACTCCTAGCATAAATACCAATACCAACAGTTTTTAAATCTATTTGGTCCTTTGTTTGAGCTTTGAATAATGTTTTTTCTGAGACAGGCCCAAATTCAATATTTGCAACATCTGATAGTACAATTATTTTATTTGGATTTTTTTTTATTGGTAATTGTTTTATAGTATCGATATCATTATATGATTTGTCTAAATTTAGAGTTAAATCTATGTTATCAGCCTCCAAAGTCCCAGCTGGAAGTCTAATATTTTCTCCTCTTAATGCAGCCTCAACTTCTTGAATAGTTAAATCATTTGCAACTAATTTGATAGGATCTATCCATACTCTAATGCTGAGTTCTCTCAGTCCGCCAACTAAAATTCTACCTACATTTTTTACGCTAGAAAATTGATCAATTAAAAATCTCTCAGCGTAATCTCCCAACTCTAAATCGCTCCAAGTAGATGATGAAAGTGACAACCACATTGTAGTGGTAAACCCAGCTGCTCTTTTAAGAATTTGCGGTGGGTCAGATTCTGAGGGTAGGCTATCTACAATCCTAGCTACTCTCTCTCTGATATCATTAGCGGCATTATCTAAATCAATTGAAGTTTCAAATTCAACATTGATAGTGCTTCTTCCATTTTCAGATTTTGAGTCAATATTTTTAATACCTTCAGCACCTCCAATTACATCTTCTACTACTTGAGTGACTTCTTGGTCGACAATAGATGCAGCAGCAGAATTATAATTCACCTGAACTTGCACTACAGGGGGTTGAATTCCATTCGGCAGTTCTCTTACAGGTAATTTCCAAAAAACAAATAAACCAAATATTATTAAAATTAAAGACATAACCCATGATACGGCTGGTCTTTTTATACTTAACTCAGTAATAAACATTTATTTTTCAATTGGTTTAATTTTTCCACGTGGTCTTACTTTCTTTAAGCCTTCAGCAGCTATAATATCTCCTTCACTTAAACCAGATAATATTTCAATATTTTTATTACCTCTTATTCCAGTGATAACTTCAATTTTATTAGCAATATTTTCATCGGAAATTTTGTATACAAAAGATTTATCACCTTCTATGATTACACTGGTATCTGGTACACTGAGAGAATTTCTTAAGTTAAATTTAATTGTTACTTCTAATAAAGAGCCTGAAATCAACTCTAGATTTTCATTTTTTACTTTGATTCTTGATAACAAACTTCTAGTGTCAGCATTAATCCTACTTGATACAAAATCTATTTTCCCTTTAAAAATTTTATCTTTATAGCTTGATATCTTAACATCTACAGGTAATCCTTTCTTAATCAAAGCAGAGTAATTTTCAGGAATTTTAATATCTGAATATATAATGGAGTTATCATCAAGAGTTATTATAAAAATATTGTTAGATAAAAGAATATCCTCAGTTAAACCAGTATATCCAAGTACTCCACTAAATGGAGCCAATATATCTCCACTCTTTAATTTTATCAAAATTTCGCCTTTTTTTACAAAGTCCTTAAGTTTTAAATCTTCATAGAGATCATCTTTTTTAATTTTAAAAGTTTCTGTTCTCTTAGAAATTGCTGTTCCAAATGTTTCAATTTTTTCTGAAAACTCTTTATTTACAACTTTTGTTACTATTATTCCTGGAGGAGGAACTTTACTAAACTTCTTTTTAAAGTGATTTTCAACCAAAGTTCTTCCAACGATTACAAAAGTAATAATTAGAAAAAATATAAGTAAAATTGAAACTATTTTTGTTGACCTTTTCATATATTTTAAATTAACCCGTATTCGGCCCATGAACCATCGTAAATACAGGGAAGATATGTATCATTTATCAAGGAATAAGCTAGTGCCAAAACACACGCAGTAACTCCTGATCCACAAGAAAAAACTATATTTCTTTCATTAGTATTTTCCAGACAAGTTTCAAAAACTTTTTTTAGTTCATTTTTGTTTTTAAAAGTTTTATCATTATTCAGACAATTATTAAAAGGGAGACACAAAGAATTTTTTATAGATCCACTTCTTAAACCTTTTCTTGGTTCAGGAATCTTCCCCTCAAATCGTTCATAACTTCTAGCATCAATTACTTTAAAATTTTTAGTTTTTATATTATGGTCAATTGTTATCTTATTTTTTACAAGTTCTTTTTTTTCTTCACCTTTATATTTTGATATTTTTGAGGTTAAAGATGTATTTGTTATTTCTCTTTTTTCTTTTAACCATTTTTCTAAACCTCCATTGAGTACATGAATTAATTTCGGATCATGTCCATAATAGATAAAATTAAACCAACATCTACACGAGCTTATTACATCTGAATTATCGTAAACAACAATTCTATCATTATTTTGAATACCCATATTTGAAATAATACTTTCCCAGTCATTAATTTTAACAAGCATATGAGGTAGATGAGTATTTAAATCAGAATTTTTATCAAGATCAAAAAAAATTGATCCTGGAATATGCTTTGACTTAAATTCATCATAGCCATTCCTTTTTGTTTGTGGCATATGCCAAGAAGAATCTATAATTTTTACGTCACTAAGATTTTTTTCTAACCAGTCTGTTTCAACCAACGACATATTATCTTTTTTCTAAATATTTTTGATGATACTCTTCTGCTGGGCAGTAATTTTTAAGTAAAGAAATTTTAGTAACAACTTTTCCATTTAATCTTTCGTTAAATTCATTTAAAATCTTTTCTGCTATAAATTTTTGTTTATCATTTAGAATAAATATTTCGCTTCTATATTGAGTTCCAAAATCTGGACCTTGAGAGTTTAGCGTGGTAGGATCATGTATTTCGAAAAATATTTTTAAAATTTTTTCATAAGAAATTGTCTTTTCATCATAATCTAGCTTGACAACTTCAGCATGATTTGTATCTCCTTTACAAACTTCCTTATACGTAACTTTGGGTTTATCACCACCACAATAACCCACCTCTGTTTTGATAATTCCAGAAATTTTACTAAATTTTATTTCTGGTCCCCAAAAACATCCAAGTGCTAGTACTGCTATTTCCATTGATTAAGTTTTAAATTAATTTACAAATTATTCATATGCTTAGTAAAAATCAATTAGGTTTTTTATACATGTTTATGTCTGTTTGTGCATTTTCACTGATGGATGTAATAGTAAAATGGTCGGTAGATTACACAATTGGACAAGTTTTGTTTTTTAGAGGCTTTTTTGGCATTATTTTTTATTTTTTTGTAATTCCTAA
>MDTD01077925.1_pt1 | contig 11246 bp, 8 predicted proteins | sample 811221 | NCBI WGS metagenome assembly MDTD01 (sample SAMN05326646, study PRJNA326480) | marine metagenome | isolation source: seawater | place: Pacific Ocean: South West | collected 2011
AATCTTTCGATTGCCATATTCGCCGCAATCTGACCGATAAACCTGCCAGCATCTGAAAATCCAGTTTGGATAGTGAGAACCTTTCGTCTTCTCAGATATTTAACGAAGACTTCCTGTTGTAACAATTGGTCAATCAGTTTTTCACCATGCTCTAACCCATAACTCGTTTCAAAAAGCGGAGAAATATCAAGTGCATTAGCAATTCCAAATTTATGAGACAAATAGAGGGCGGACATAATCGTAAGAGGTCTTTCACATTCTGCTATCAAAAGTTTAACTTTTTGATCACTATCAATATGCTTTATTATTTGACAAGCCAACATCATCTGCCGTCTAGCTAAAGCTGTTTCCTGATCTAAATTCTTGAAGTTAGTTGACCAACTTTGCTCGTTTTTTATTCTTAAAGCTAAGCGCTCAACTAAAAGTCTTGCAGAATTTTCTCCGTTACTTACTGACAAAGCCCTTCCGTCTACTGGTCTCATTGCATTCCTTATCTGCGCCGCATTTATTCGTAGATGAATCTCACCCATTCCAAAGCCATGCGTATTTAAGTCTGCAGCTAAAACCATAATTTCAATTTTTTCTTCTGTTGAAACCGTTTGTTTTGCAATATCATGAAGCTGTTGAGCTAACTTTTTACTCGATAATAATCTTTCGTTGCCGTCAGTAATTAGATTCATCACTTCATTGAAGTCATTTTTATTTTTCTTAAGATTTTTAAAGTTACTAAAAATTTTTTCGTTTCGAATTAGTTCTTTTTCTATCTTTAATTTTATTTTACTGATGTCTGAATGTGATATCTTGTCTAGGGCGTCTTTATAATTTTTTAAAGATTCAATTTTTTCGTAAAGACGAAAGCTAAAACTATCAATCCAACTTATATCAGTACGACCGTCAAGATCATAGCCAACCCAAGTCGCCACACCTAGAACGCTAGGTATTTCATTGTGCCAAGACTCCGGATTGCTTTTTGCGTTTTGCTTAATTATTAATCTATTGATTAAATTAACCGCTGTTCTACCGTTTCGTAGGGCTATCATTGCTTCACGATGTTCATCCTCAAGACTAATAGATTCTCTTGAAGAAAAGGCATCTAACGCATTCGAGGTTTCGCCAGTTACCGCATCGTGTACCAAAGCTTCAGATACATCTTTTTTTAAGGCAAATGTTGGATGTGCAGTAAAGACGGCCCGATAAAGGGGCTGAGTAATATCAAGTCCTGCAATAGAAAGTTGTTTGTCATTGACTTTATTAAGACCAGCCTGGTATCGCAAGTCAGTAACTTTACGTCGCCAAAGCCCCTTAGAAATATCTTTCAAAACGATTTGAATATCTCGTCTTGAGACTTGTGACTTGTAAATATCATCATCGATCATCTCAGCTAGTGCTGAAACCGGGTTTATATCAGTGATAGACATTCCTTGGTCACGCAAAATTTTTAACTTATTTTGCCATTGTTTTTGTAGGTCCATCTATTAGTCCACTAATCTTGATTTAGTTCCGATCCAATTTGCTACCGCTAATAGCTAACAGTAATATTAATCGAGATGGAAGGATATTACTAAACTTATGTAATTTTAATTATATCCGAACCATCCGGAAAAATTGCATACGCAACCTCACCAGACGATAGTTCTATATTTTTTCCACCAGTGAACAAGCCAAATGCTGGAAGAATCAGGGTTTGGCTAGAACACCAAAAAATTGGCATCCTTACCGACTCCTGCAGAGACCGGAATTTTAAATAAGGATGAATATGGCCGGATAAATAAGAGTTTTTAGTGGCACTTTCCGGATCATGAACTAACTCAGCAGATTGAACCATGTATCGATCATAAACCTCTAATCTATTTAAGCAATGGTGTTCTAAATTCACGTCATGGTTCCCACGAATAAGTATTACTGAGATATGATTGTGAGCTTTTCTCCATGTATTGAAAAGCTCAAAGAACATATTTTCTTTAGGTAGAGCTCCGTGTATAAAATCACCTAATATAAATAATCTTTTTATTTGATAATCGTTTATCAAATTAGAAATAGATATCAACATCTCTTTATCGCTTCCCTCGGGAATTTGCAAGCCGCATTTTCTGAATATAGAACTCTTGCCAAAATGAGTATCAGAAATAAATATTGACTTTTCAGATGGCCAAATCAAAGCTTTCCTTGGATCTAAAATTAAATCTTGGCCAAAAATTTTTATTTGAGTATTCTTCATTTTAAATGAATCTTTTTTCCAACTGACTAATCATACGTTTTATACGACTTTCCCAACTTTCAGAGCTTAAGGTCTGAGACCGTATCCTTTCTGACCATATCGGAACTGCGAACGGTGAAAAATTTGGCGTTTCGATAATTTTGACTTTTTTCTTGGTGATTTTAATCAGGCAATTTTTTAGTTGCTGATAATCAATTTCACTTATCAAAACCTCGTCTAGCGCCTGCTTAATTAAAAGATTTTGATCATCATACTTTTGCAATACGTCATAAATGATTCCACTTGAGGCCTGAAGATGTCGAGTTAATTTTCCACGTCCAGGATAACCCGTGAATATTAGTCCCGATATTTGAGCAATTTCTCGGAAGTGTCTTTTGCTTGTCTCCGCGCTATTTATACTCGCTATTAAATCTTTTAATAAAGAATCAACACGAAGGGCCTGTCTCAATTCATCTCTATCAATTTCATTCTTCCCGAGTGAAAGAATCTCAAATCCATAATCGTTCGCCCATACTTTAAATGTATCTTTGCGCAAGCGAGACAAACGCCACGCGATTAAAATAGCAAGGCCTTCATTTACGTGCCTTCCCGCAAAACTGAACGCAAATAAATGTTGACCCTCTTTTGATGCACAGCTTTCAATCAATAATTCATCTGAACAAGGTAGCGCTGAAATTTTCTTTTGGATTTTCAAAATATCAGCGAGCGCCTCTATTTCTTTAATTCTAAAATCAATTGGCTCGCTTAATAACACTTGTGTAAATGCCGATAACTCGGTAGACAATGGCGCTCGCCCTCCTAACCATCTCGGAATAAATCGTCCTTTAGTTTTTGCGCGCTTTACATAGGCTGTCATTTCTCTAACGCGTACTAATTGCACATATTTACCGTTAAATAAAAAGCAATCGTTTTTTTTGAGTTTGCTTATAAAAGTTTCCTCGATGGAGCCTATTTTTTGGCCTCGGACCCATTTTAAATCCATTAACGAATCGCTAACAATTGTACCTATCGACATTCGGTGTAACCTTGCAGATTTCATGCTTTTAATCTTGTATAGATTATTACTCTTTATAACTTTTTCAAAATCGGGATAGTTCTTTAACGCCGGGCCACCGTTAGTTATAAAGTTGAGCACCCATCTCCATTGCTTTTCAGTCAACTGTGAAAAAGCATGGGTTTTTTTTATCTCATTAAAAAGCTGATTCTCTTCAAAACCAGAACCGGTGGCTAACGTGATGCAGTGCTGCGTTAAGACATCAAGGCATAAACGCAATGGAACTCGTTTTTCAATTATTTTTTTTTCAAAGGCATAACGCGCTGCTGCAATCTCAGCTAATTCTAAAGCATTAGTTGGAGCACAAATTATTTTGCTCGCTACCCCAGGTTGGTGGCCCGATCGACCGGCCCTTTGCAATAATCTGGCGATCCCTTTTGGAGAACCGATCTGGATTACCTGCTCTACAGGACTGAAATCAACTCCAAGGTCTAGAGAAGATGTACACACTACACAATTGAACTCGCCTAATTTCAAACCCTCTTCTACACGGCTTCTAATATTTTTATCTAAAGATCCGTGGTGCAATGCGATTCGGCCAACCAACTCCGGTTGTGATTTTAATAATGCCTCAAACCAAAGTTCTGCTTGAGACCTTGTGTTTGTAAATATTAAAGTGCTTTTTGCTGAACCTAACATCGACAAAATATCAGGAAGTAGGCGTAAACCAAGATGTCCGGCCCATGGAAAGCATTCAATTTTTTTTGGTATCAAGGAAATAATATCTATTTTTTTAAATTGATCACTACTTATTATTTTTTTTTGCTTGATTTGATGAGAGCCTAAAAGAACGTCCGAAGCTTCTTTAACATTTCCAAGAGTTGCGGATAAGCCCCATGTTTTTAAATTTTTATTTAGCCCTCTAATTCGAGACAAACACAACTCAAGTTGCACTCCCCTTTTAGACCCTATCAACTCGTGCCATTCATCTACTACAACACACTGTACTGTTTTGAGTCGTTTTTCAAAATCTTCATAACTCAGCATCAATGAAAAAGATTCGGGCGTGATAATGAGTAACTGGGGAGGGTTTTTTCTTATTTTTATTCGCTCTGCACTGGTCGTGTCCCCAGTGCGTCTTTTTATTTCCCAAGACAGGCCGATCCCTTCACATATTTCCCTCAAGGACTTTTCTGTGTCTCTGGCTAATGACCGCATAGGTGTTATCCAGATCATTTTGAGCCCCGTCGAAACCGTTGAAAAATCGTTAAGATTTTCAATAAATGGCCCTAGGCAGGCAGCCAAAGTTTTTCCGGTTCCAGTCGGCGCATGAATCAAACCAGAATATCCTGCTAAATACGCGCTCCATGCTTGTTGTTGAAATAACGAAGGGTCCCAAGATTTCTGTAAAAAAAAGGTCTTCACGCTGTCAGGTAGTCTTATAGTCATAATAAGTAGGTAGCAAAAATATCCTTTACAACTTCAATCGAGTTAGCATCCCCTACACCTTTGTCTTTTCTCCAACGCGAAATTCTTGGGAATCGAAGTGCAAAGCCACTTTTATGTCTCGACGAGATAGAAATAGAGTCAAATGAAAGCTCAAACACTTGATAAGGCTTTACAGAACGAACTGGCCCAAATTTTTCGATAGTATTTTTTCGTATCCATTTATCTAGTTCTTCAATCTCAATCTGAGTAAGGCCAGAATAAGCTTTAGCAATCGGAAGTAATGCTCCCTGTTTACCTTCGTGATTCCAAACAGCAAATGTGTAGTCAGTAAACAGTGAGGCTCTTCGACCACTTCCGGCTTGGGCATAGATCATCACTGCATCAATTGTTAAAGGATCTACCTTCCACTTCCACCAATATCCTTTTTTTCTACCCGTCAAATATGGAGAGGAATTACTTTTAATCATTACACCTTCAACTTTTTTTAGTCTCGATCTAGCACGCGCCTCAGTTAAATCATTCCAATCTGAGGCTTCAATCATCGGCGATAACATTAAACAATCTAAATTAGTTAAACCAATTGCGTCTTGTAGTTTTTTTCTTCTGACTTCATATGGCTCCTTACGAATATCAGTTCCTTCAAATTCCAAGCAGTCAAAAGCTAAAAATTTTACAGGGATTTCGTCTAAAATTTTTTGTGTTATTTTTTTTCTGCCTAATCTTCGTTGCAATTCTGAAAAGGGCAGTAGATCTCTACCCCAGGCAACTATCTCACCATCAAGCACACAGTTTTCAAGTTTTAAAACATCTGCTATCACCTCAGGATACTGATCCGTAATAATCTCCTCACCCCTTGACCAGATTATAATTGACTTATTTCTCTTTATAACCTGTGCCCGTATTCCGTCCCATTTCCATTCGAATGAAAAATTCTCAAAAGCCCCTAGTTGATTTGGATTAATTTGCAAAGGTGAGGCCAAAAAGAATGGATAAGGTAAAGAACTGCGGTCGGATTGATAACTCGGGTTAATGAGAGCACTAAAAAAATCATGACTGGGCTCCCAATCTCCCATCAACCTATGAATAATAACATCTTTGGCAATTTCAAAAGATTCTGATAAAGCTCTCGCTAAAAGATTACTTGATACCCCAACCCGAAGACCGCCTGTCAATAATTTTGTAATCACAAAACAATCTGTTTGAGACAAAGTTTTCCACCAGTGAGCGATTTTTCTTAAATGCAATTCCTCTGGCTGTTTATTCAAGGGAATAATTTCGTTTTTCATCCAGTAAGCAATAGAATTACTACCTTCTGTTTGAACTGCAACACGATTATTTCCTAATAAAAGAGAAACCGTTTCAGCAAAATCACCAACGGTTGTATAAGCATCAGATATTAGCCAATTTTCATATCCAGAAATCTCCTCTAGGACTTTTACAAGAGTTGACCTTTTAACAAAGCGCTTCTTCTGCTTTCCCATAATGATATAAATAGTCCAAGCCGCATCTTCAAAGTCTGCCCTTCTAAAAAAATTCGAAAGTATTTCAATTTTATCTAACGTTGAGTTTGTTTGATCTAGTTTTGTATATAATAAAGAGAATATTTGCATTTTTTCTCGTTGCTTTTTATGTTTGATAATCACATCACAACTTGGTGGCTTTTAAGTCAATATCTCTCAAATATCGAATCAACACATCTGACCTACCGTGTGTTACTAGAATATTTTTAGCATTTGATTCTTTTATCGTTTTGATTAGACCAGTCCAATCAGCGTGATCGCTAATCACGAAACCACGGTCATAACCGTTTCTTCTACGATTTCCTCGCACCAACATCCACCCCGAACAAAAGCCCGTTCTATATTCTTTGAATTTTTTTAGCCACGGAGATCGAAAAGCACTGGGTGGTGCTATGATCAAGCTTTGCTCATATTCGCTGCTAGTTTTAAATTGTGAAACTGGGGCAGTCGGTACCATCCTAACCCCTGCTTCTCTGTAAATCTGAGTCAACTCTACCGAAGCCCCGTGAAGAAGGACCAGATTATCAGTAAATTTTGATAAGCCCGCCAATATTCTTTGAGTTTTTCCTAAAGAATAAGCAAAAAGTACGCTAGTGACCTTTTTTTTTCGATTGTAATTCCACCAATCATTGATATCTTTAATCACGCTACCGAAGCTAGGCCAATTATATATCGGATGAGCAAATGTAGATTCGGTTATCAAAGTGTCGCACTGCAAACTTTCAAAACCTCTACACGTCGGATCAAAATTTCTTTTATAATCCCCTGTTATAACCACGACTTCATTCTCAAACTCTAAGCGGACCTGTGATGAGCCCAATATATGTCCCGCAGGATGTAAACTTATCTTTACATCGTTAATTTCTTTTAATTCGCCATAATCAAGACCCTGAATGTTAATCATTGAACCTAACCTTTTCTTAAGAATAGGAATTCCTAAGGTATTAGTGATGTAATTTTCACTGCCGGGCTTTGCATGATCTGCATGTGCGTGGGTAATCAACGCTGTCTCAACACCGCGATAAGGGTCTATGTAGAATTTGCCAATAGAACAATAAAGGCCTTTATCGGTCATAGAAATTAAAGTCATTTGGATTGCCGTTTATGTTCTATACGAATCAAAATATACAAGTGACTTTCGATAGGATCTACTTACACTAAAAAGCCGTATTAATATTACTAACAATGGAAATTGCTATGGAATTAGATAAAATACACCACATCGCGGTGCAGGTAGAGGATATAGAAAAGTCTGTTGAATGGTATAAGACGAAATTCTTATGTGAGCTTAAGTACAGTGACTCGAGTTGGGCACTTTTAAAGTTCGCAAATGTGTCCGTCGCATTAGTTACCAAAAACGAACATCCACCCCACTACGCTATAGAGAGAGATTCCATTTCGGAGTTTGGTGCAGAAACAAGGCATCGGGATGGCACCCATTCAGTTTACATCAGTGATTTGGATGATAATACAATCGAAATGCTAAAATTATGAAAAAATACAAAACAAACAACCAATCCACTTCTAACAATCTCCTCAATCATGCTCTTAAAATATTGCCGGCATTAGTTTTTTCAGCTACCTGCCACGGGACCTCCACAGGAGAAATGTCCTTTTCAAGCAAACATCATGACTTTTCCGTTAAAACAATACTAAGCAACCTCGATAAACCTTGGGGACTCGCCTTTGTTAACCCTAATCTTGCTTTAATAACACTTAAAAATGGTGAAATTCTTCGATTCGACCTCAAAGAAAATGTAATTACTAAACTTACCACTCCCGTTGAAGTATCCAAGTGTGGGCAAGGGGGGCTAATGGACATTGCCTTGCACCCAGATTTTGACAAGAACCGCCTTGTGTATTTCAGTTTTAGTAAACGACGGGCTGGAAAATGCGGAACCGAAGTAGCGAGGGGTAATCTAACAGCAGAGGGTTTGGAAAATATTGAGACCATCTTTATCGCCAATAGCAAAAATAAAGATCCTAGACACTTTGGTTCTCGGCTTTTATTTTTAACGGATAAAACACTAGTAATAACACTGGGAGATCGGGGGCATCGTCCTAACGGGCAAGATTTTAAAACTCACCCTGGCTCTATAATCCGTATCGGTGACGACGGACGCCCTGTCAAAGGTAACCCGTTCTCAGAATCAGAAAACCCAGATCTACAAAAAGTTTTTTCTTGGGGACATCGAAACGTTCAAGGAATTGCACTTCACGGAGAAACTATTTGGGCAGTAGAACACGGCCCTATGGGAGGTTGCGAATTAAACTTAATTCGATCAGGGAAAAATTACGGTTGGGCGGATGTTACTTACGGACGAAATTATGTGACAGGCACAAAAATAGGTTTAGGCATTGAAAGCAAAGAAGGAATTGAAAGTCCAATCTACCAATGGACGCCTTCTAACGCACCTTCAAGTCTCATGATATATCAAAATGATATCTTTCCTAAATGGAAAGATAGCTTCTTTGTTACATCTCTCACATTTGATGTTATAACTAGACTAGAATTTAATGGCGAAACAATTGGGTCCGAAGAACGGTTACTTGATGGAAAATATGGAAGGCTTAGACTTGTAACTACAGACTCAAATGGGTTCATATATGTGCTGACGGATGGATCCAACGCTAAGCTGTTGAAAATTATACCTGCAATGTAAAAAAATTTTTGAAAGCTATTGAGATTTTAATTTTAATCCCCATATATGTAAATAGCGGATAACGCTTTTACAAACATCTTGCTTAATAAGGAGATTAAAATATGAGCACAATAAGAACTTTTAGAAACGCACTTGAGTCTTTCGACTCCGATTTACTTAGTCCATTCACAGTCGGGTTTGATAGGACTTTCGACAGGCTTTGGGAGTATGCAAATCACAGTAATTCGACCACGAATTATCCTCCTTACAATGTAAAAAAACAGGAAAACAATAAATTTGTGATCGAAATGGCACTGGCTGGTTTCAGTAGGTCGGACTTAGAAATTGAAGTATCAGATGGAATACTTTCAATCAATTCCGTAAATAAACCAACTGAAAATGAATATGAAAATAGTGCTTTATATCAAGGAATTGCCAAGCGACAATTCACGAAACGCTTTAGCCTAGCCGACGATATAGTAGTTAAGGAGGCCTCTATCACAGACGGAATGCTTTCAATCAATTTGGAAAGAGTGATTCCAGACGAGCGCAAACCTAGAAAAATTTCTATAAATTAAGGTAATGAGGAGGGGGGCTCTTGCCTCCTTCCAAACCATTGCTTTAAAAACCTACTTTTTTTTAGCATACTGTTAAAATGGAGTTTGTAATCACAATATCGATAATCTTCACTTCGCTACTACTTGCTGGAGGGATATTTTTTTCTAAAATTTATAAAGCAAAACAAAATGATATAAAAGAAAAAGATGAAATTATCCTAAAACTTGAAAAACAGAATATTCAGTTATCGATAGAATTAAAAAAAGATACTCAATTTGCGCGAGAAAAGATTAATTTTCTTGAGGAGCAAGAACAACACTTTAATGAAAAATGGTCACAGCTAACCAAACAAATATTTAATGCAAATCAAGATATATTTGAAACGCGGAGTAAAAAAACAGTCTCTTCATTAATGGAACCCTATGAAAAACAATTAAAAGATTTCAAAGAAACAGTTGATGGTTTCAATAGACAAAATCAAGATCTGCGAGTCGAGTTAAGGACTCAAATCAGTGGCCTAAAAGATCTTAACTTGCAAATGAACGAACAGGCTGAGTCGCTTTCCAAGGCCCTTCTAGGTGACAGTAAAATAAGAGGTAGCTGGGGCGAAGAAAAACTCGAATTGATACTTGATTTCTACGGCCTGCAAGAGGGACTGGACTATACGAAACAAGCCAGCTATGAAGACGAACACGGAAAAAGAAAAATACCAGACATTATTATAAATTTACCCGGTCAAAGAAAAATTATAGTGGATTCAAAAGTGTCTCTAGTGGATTACGTTAATTTCCACAACAGCGATGATAACGGTAACAAACAGCAGGCCTTAAAAAGTCACATCATGTCATTGAAAAGACACATAAAAGATTTATCAGATAAAGACTATAGTCAATTTGGCTCATTTGATCATGTTGTAATGTTCGTCCCAATTGAACCCGCGCTGAATATTGCTCTCAGTCAAGACTTAAACCTCTCTAAATACGCAATTGAAAATAATGTGATGTTGACTGGACCAAATAATTTCATGTATCTAACACTGATGTTTAGTTCTATTCTTCGCGAATATCGACAAGATCAAAACGTTCTCAAAATAGCAGAGGCTGGCGGAAAAATTCATGATCAAATTGTTTTACTTATTGAGGGACTGAAACAAGCGCAACACTATTTCAATAAAACAAACGACAGTTTTGATAAAATATACAATCGCCTTATCTCTGGACGTGGCAATTTGATGGACAAAGCTGACAAATTAAAACAACTAGGAGCAAAGGTTAAAAGAAAGCTACCAGATTCAATGGAGACAGCAACTAAAAAACCCAAAGAAAATTCAAAGCCTTTTCTTGAAAACAAAATTAATAATTGATGATCACAGCTTCATGATAAATGGGTTTCCTCTGGACAGTTCATGATTAATCCAAACTGATTTAACTTCTAAAAATTCTTTTATCGCTTCTTTCCCGTTTTCTCGACCTTCTCCGCTTCTCTTGAACCCACCAAATGGCGCAGTATAACTAAGAGCCCTATAGGTATTCACCCACACCGTTCCCGCTCGTAATTTTTCTGACATACGAAGCGCTCTGCCAATATCGTTTGTCCACACCCCAGCCGCTAAGCCATAAACAATATCATTACCTATTTTCACAGCATCAGCCTCATCCTCAAACGGAATAATCGAAAGGATTGGGCCAAACACTTCCTCCTGCGCGATCCTCATTTCATTAGAAACACCAGTAAAAATCGTTGGCTCAACTAATCTGTCACCAGAGACATTTGGGTCTTCATATTTATTACCCCCCAATACACATTTTGCCCCTTCTTTCTTCGCGATATCTATATACTCCAAAACTTTTTGAAATTGAGGGGGA
>MDTD01141015.1_pt1 | contig 11246 bp, 6 predicted proteins | sample 811221 | NCBI WGS metagenome assembly MDTD01 (sample SAMN05326646, study PRJNA326480) | marine metagenome | isolation source: seawater | place: Pacific Ocean: South West | collected 2011
GACGCCGCGGCTATGTGGAGGGCGGTGCGCCCGAATGCCGTCTTCCGGCTCACATCCGCCTGATGATTGAGGACGCAACGCAGAAGGGTGTCGTCCTTTCTGGCCGCCGCCACATGAAGCAGGGTCGCCGCGTGCCGGTCCGTCATCCCATGGCTGTGAACCGGGGTCTCGATGGATGCGTGCTGCCGGATCAGGTCGGCGGCGAGCGCGTGCCGTGCCTTGGCGAGCGCCTGCTGCAGCGGCGTTTCGCCGCTGCCGTTCCTGGCATCGAGATCGGCACCGCGGCCGGACAGGAGGATGGCGACCTGATCGCGCCCTTCGGCGATCGCGAGGTGGAGGGGCGTATCGCCGGCCAGGGTGCGCGCGTTCACCTCCGCTTCGCTGTCGAGGAGAGCCTGGACGGCTTTCAGGTGGCCCGCTGCCGCGGCGAAATGGAGCGCCGTCCAGTTCGACTTCTCCTTGGTCGTCCGGTCCGGCTTGCCCGCGGCGATCCGGTCCTGGGCCTGATCGACGTCCTTCCTGGTCCAGGAGTTCAGCGCAGGGACATCCGGGTTCTCCATCCGCCGCGTCAGGACTCGGATGCAGGCCGGGAACCCGTTATGGGCGGCCAGATGCAGGGCGAGTCCGCCGTTGATCGTCGGGAGGTCCGCCGAGAGGCCCAAGTCGAGCAGGGCTTCGAGGGACCGGACGTGCCCGTCCCGCGCCGCGAGGTGGATGGCCGTCATCCCGATCGAGGTCTCGCTCTTGTCCACCGGCAGGGACAGGTCGGCGCCCTTGGCGACGAGGTGGTGCAGCATGTCGGGGCGATCCTCGATCATGGCGTGCATGGCGGGTGTCTTTCCCGTGGTATCCGGCATGTTCGGATCCAATCCGACCTCGTCTATCAGATATGTGATGAGATCCGTGTTTCCGTGCCGCGCGGCGAGGTGCAGAGGCGCGATCCCGTTCGGCGCCCCGCCCGCTCCGGGGTCGGCCCCCTCGTCCAGAAGACGTTTCGTGAGCGCGACGCTGCCGCCGACGGCCGCCGCATGGATCGGCCTCCATCCCGCGGTCTCCACGTGGTCCACCTGCGCCCCTCGTTCGACCAGAAGGTCGAAAAGCGCGACGTCTCCTGAAAAGCAGGGTGCGAAGACGGCCGTCCTCCCGTCGGCGCGTTCGAGCGCGACCGCGTCGGGAACCGTGTCGAGCATCTTCCTCACCGTCTCGCATCGGCCATACAGCGCGGCGAGATGGAGATGCGTGGACTTCTGCGGCGAACCCTCGACGACGCGTCGCGGATCGCAGGTGGCGTCCAGCAAGGCGAGGCAGTAGCTCCGCAGCTTGAGGTCCTTCGGATCCGGGGCCGCGCAGTGATATTCGTGCAGGCGGATCGCCCACAAGGCGAGTATCTGAAACGCGGCGTCGGCGTGGTTCTCAAGACCGGCATCGAGGATCGAGGGTCCCGGGTTCGGACGTACCCACATGTCGGCGAGGACCCCGAGCGCACCGGCGCTTTCGTGAAGGGGCCTTTCGCGAAGACAGAAATCGCGGCCCTCGGGCCAGTGCTCCAGCACCGTTTCATGCACGAGGCGTACCTGCCCGGCGCCCTCGTCGACCAACAGCCGATGTTTGACGAGCGCGCGCGCGAGGGCTTGCTCCGAGCTGTTGTCGGTCAGCCTCACGGTCGGAAGGTAGAACTGCTTGTCGTCGCCGCCGCTCCAGCGCACGAGTTGTCGGAGGAGGCCGTCGACGGTCGTTTCGCCCGCCTCCAACGCCTTTTGATCGCGGGCTTCGTCCATAGCTCGCGCGGCGAGATCGGCGATGACTCCCTCCAGTTCGGTGAACCCTTCGGCGTCCTCTACCGTGATCGCCACCGGGCCCGTGGCGGGGCGCGTCGGGGTCGGGGCGGACGCCGCGATGTTCAGGGCGTCTCTGGGGTCCTGGTCCTGTTGTGCGTGGCGCGCTTCGATGAGCGGATCGGCGACGTTTTCGCTGATCCTCTGCAGGCAGAGCGAGACCAGGGGCAGGATGCTTCCGGCGCTCTCCATGGTATGGCGCCTCGCGAAGGTCATGATGGCCGAGACGAGACGTTCCACCAGCGCGTCCTCCAGCACGGCGCGACCGAATTCGCTGAAGGGTTTGCGGATGATGCTTTCCAGCTCGGTCGCGCTCGGGAAGGACAGAAGGGATTTCTGAGCGGAACTTCGCTCCCAGAGTCCTTTGAGGGTACCGTGCCGCTGCATCTTCTCCACGCGCTCCTCGCGGAGCGTGGCGAGGACGAGAACATGGGGCCGGAGGGGGGCGAGGGTCAGGAATTCGGCGAACAGCGCCCATTTGGGGCCGAGTTCCGGGTCGTCGAGCATGTCGACGATCTCTTCGAACTGATCGATCCCGATCACGAGACGCGTGGGGCGCGCGGCGGGCGAGCCGGCATCGTCCTCCGCCAGGATGGCCTCGAGCGTGTCGGCGGCCCACCCCGGCCGCGACGAAGGTTCCAGCCGGTCGAACGCCGCAAGGATGGGCTCGGATTTCTCGAAGGTGAAGGCGGTGCAGCGCTGCGCCTCCGCGAGCGCTTCCAAGGCGTTCGCCAGGAGGACGCGCAAGGGGCAGTGCGCATGCACCGCCATGGCCGCGGCCTTCGAGAGGAGCGTGTTGGGCCGGTGGATGGTCTGAACGTAGTCGGCCTGGGACCGCGGAGAGTATCTGAGGGCCCCGACGACGCCGGCCCGGAGGAACGAAGACTTGCCGGCGCCGCTGCTCCCCATGATCCATAGGAAATTGTGGCAGTCGGTGTCTTCGAGGATCGCCTCGATGCGTCTAAGGGCTCGCTTCTGGTCTTCGGACCTGCCGAAATAGACATGGTAGTCGTCGACGTCGTAGCTCCTCAAACCGCGGAACGGGTCGGTCTTCAGCGGGTCGCGGACGAGCAGGAAGTTTGCCGCGAGCCACTTTCGGAACGACTGCTCGATCTTTTCCTCGTCGGGCTCGAACTGCGGTTCGAGGCCCAGGTCCTTCAGAAAGAGCACGAAGTTCCTGAGCTGGGAAAGCTGATCGGCGATGACGTTCTCATGATGCTGGCGTGTCTTGCGGTCCTTCTTGAACTTCTCCGACACCAGGTCCCGCAGGCGGCGATTCCCCCAGTCGCCGTTCTCGGCATCTTCGGTGTCGAGAACGTCCGGTGGCGAGGCGAAGGCCAGGAAGATGGGAAGCTTGGGCTGGTTCTCGGCGGTCTGGCGCCGGCGGTTCGCGGCGATGGCGCAAAGAACCTCGAAAGTGCTGCCGGTCAGGGGAAACCCGCCGGAGTCCGCGGCGTCTTCCGTCCAGGGATGAACCGGGCGAAAAGCCGCCCCGTCGAACGCCGCGAGAAGATCGCGCAGCATGTCGGTCGGAAAGTCGGCGGCGAGGGGCTGGCCGATCTTCTCGCCGAAGAAAGCGACGAGCCCCTGACAGAGGGGATCGTCGGGTCGATAGATCTGCTCCTGGATCGGCGTTCCGTCGTCGAACGGCGTCTCGGCGAGATCGGTCTCCCAGGCGAACATGGCGAGGGCGTTCGCGCCGCCGCCGGTTCCGTCGAGACTGTCGACCACCTGCTGCGCCATGCGCCGCAGATAGGCCACGTCTCCCGGCGAGGCCAGAAACAGCTTCGGATCCTCAAGCTCCGGAAACTGCCTCTGCGCCGCCAATTCCGCCACCTCCGCGCCGATCGGACCGGACCCGATCCGGGCCGAAAGCAAAGCATAGCCGCCCCTGTGGAACAACGGCGATATCGTTCGGCCGCGGCCCGCTATCGGCGGTCTCTGTCCAGCGGCAGATCGACGATGTGAAGCCTGTCTGCCGCCATGTCGTGCACGATCCGCCCCGTCACGGTTCCGAACGCTCCTCTTCGCCCGGCGACGAGCAGGTCGCACATGCCCGCGATACGCCTCCCGTACGTCCAATAGTCCTTGTCCGTCAGGTCTTTTCGAAACCCGCCTTCCGTAACGTCGAACCGCCGCACGCGGCCTTTCGCCGCAGCCTCGAGGGCGGCCCAGTCGTCGTCGAACGATCCGCGAACCACACTCCAGTCGCGGCTTTCCGTCGCCGCGGTGTCCTGGTCGTCCTTCTCTCCGCGATATTCGGGCCACCCGCGACCGGCGTTGTTGTCGAGGTGGTGGCGATCGCCGATTTCGGGAAAAAGGACGTCGGCCGGCGCGGGCCCCAGTTCATCCCAGGCTTCGAGAAGAGCGCGCGCCATTCTGCGGTCGAATCCGGGCGCGTTCGGGCAGACGACTTCGATCTGCAGGCTTTCGCGCGCTGCCGGCAGCCGGGTTTCGACGACGCGCCGCGCCTCTTCTCGAATCCTCTCGTCGTCGCCGTCGAAGGCGCGCAAAGGTCCGGTCACGCCAATGCGGAACCGCTCGCGCCAGACCGGTTTCCAGGGCGATCGGGCGGCGGCGTCCCGCGCGATCTCGACGATCCGAAGGACGTTTGCGACATCCTTGTCGCGTTCGTGCTGGTCCAGCGCATCCCACGGGACGAGCGCCGTATGACGCCGTGAATCGTCATCGCGCTTCCCGTCGTCCGCCTGCACCCAGCCGGCGCAGAAACGCTCCGCGCACCAGCGGGAGTGCTCGGCCTTGTCGAAGCAGTGGGACTTCAGCCATGACCCGGAAAGGCGTGCGCCCACGTCCTGTTGGATGCGGAGTTCGTCATACGTGTCGTCATGCGGAGGAACGAGACCCACGTAGCGGAGCATGTCGAACGCCGATAGCCCGGCTCGCAGATTCGAGCGCTGACGGTCCACCGACAACCCGTCCCAGCCGATGTCTTCGCGTGGCCGGACCTTCGCGATCTCCTGCCGCCAGGCGTCGTGCAGCACCTTTCCGAACTTCAGTTGAAGCTCGTCGAGCGCCACGTCGCGTCGGCGGACGGTCGAGCCGCCGAACGCGACGAGGCCGCCGGACAGGTTCGTCACCCGTTCGGGCGAGATTGCGCCGCTCATGCGCATGCGGATGAAGATCGGTGCGAGAAGAAGGCGTTTTTCGACCTGGGCGCGGCGAAGCCGCATCGCAATGCGCGCATTGACCGCGTCGTTCGACGTCGTGACGACGATGGCGGTGAAAGGGTCCTCCTTCACGGCGTCGAAGAGGGGTTTCAACTCCTCGTCCGCGTCGTCGGGGCCGACATGCAGGGCGTCCAGTCCGATCGGCCCGGCGAAGTCCACCGCACGTCCCAGGCCGGGGAAGTCCTGGCGAATCTCCCAGGCCACTTCCGAGGCGTTCTTGTCGAAGGCCGTGATCCTGGTCTTGTCGAGGCGCGGATGGTGAAGCCGTTGGGCGACTTCCTCGGCCACCGCGAGGCCGGTCCAGCCGAGACCGATGATGGCGACGTGCACGCGCTTCTGATCCCGGAGCCGCGCCATGTCGCAGAAATCCACGTCGGTGAGCAGCGAGCGGGCGACGAAGCCCCCCTCGCTCAATGTGTGGCAGCTTGAGAGCCGTTCGGACCAGAGGCCTATTTCGCGGCTGAGCGCATCGTCGTCCGAGCGCAGGACGAGGGGCGCCTCTATCCGGTCCGTGCGTTTGAGCGAGATCGCGCGTTCGGCGTTCACATGCGCGAGCGGCTCACCGAGGATGACTTCGGCGGGCGCGCGTCCCATGTCCCGCAGATAGGTGTCGGGATCGGACAAGTCGGCCGCGACGAGGCGGGTGCCGGCGTTTCGGGCGGAGGCGCGCAACTTCTCGACGATCTCCGCGCTTTCGATCACCGTGAGGCGTCCCGTGCCGCCGGATTCGGCAGGCGTCATGCCTGCACGTTGCTCCGCATAGGACAGGGCGAACGCGTCGGCGCCGATGAGGACCAGATGGCCTTTTCGCCGACGAAGGGCCCACCGCCCCACAGCGTCGGCGAGAAAGAAATAGAACAGCACGAGGACGGCGGAAGCCGTGGTGAACGGCCCGAGGAACCGTGTGACTTCCAGGAGAATGCCGCCGGCATTCTTGTATTCGTCGTCCCCGCCGAAAGCGAGGAGAGCTTTGTAAAAGGCGTCCGACAACGTCGGCACGGCTTGTGGCCACTTCGGCGGGAGGGACATCCACCCCCAGGTTCCGAGCACGACCGTGAGCAGCGCGCCGCAAACGACAACCAACGCGTAAACCAGCGGGGAGGGACTCTTCATGATCGAACTAGAGCGGAAACACGCAAGTTGTTCAACTGATGGGACGCATTCCCGACACCGGGAAGCGGCGTCCGGGCGCTCTTCTGTGCGGGCATGACGGAGAGGGAGACGCCGCTCTCTCTCTCTCTCTCTCTCTCTCGGGTCTCCTCAGCCGCCGAAGCGCCGGTGGATCTCCTCCAGAGTGGCCCGCGCGTACCCAAAACAAAACCGGGACCAAAACCGGGACAGGACCAAAACCCGGACAGTATATATTTTTCTGCCGCGGCCTCATACGAGGGTATTCTCTCCGGTTCTTGGTCCCCCGCATCGTCATTCCGGCTTGCCATATACGTGACGCAGCGCGGCAATCGCCGCCAGTCTTCATCTTGGCTCGACCGTCCGATGACGGTCGCCCGGCCGGCCAACCGCACCGTAACCACGCTCGGGTTCGGCGCCGACGACACCCCGGGAAGCCTGGGCCACGACCTCGCCGGAAGTGGGGACGACGTCACCTTCACCTATACCTACAACCGGGCGAAGCAGGTGAAGACGCTCGACGTCTCCAACGCCGCTTACCTCTGGCACCCCTATGCGACCCGGACCGTCGCCTATACGCCAAAGGCCCTCAATCGGTTGGCGAGCGTCGGCGGCGACGCAGCGTGTACCTACGTTGCCGGAACCGCTCCGATCTCCTATGCCGGTGCTGATGCGGATGCTCTGTCGTGGCAGCGCCTGGGCCTAGGCGCCTATCAGGTGGTGCTGAAGACCGGAGTGCCATGCGTGACCGCACGTCTGCTGCGTATTCCTGCCGGCCGACCGGTGTCTGAACACTCGCACAAGGGGCTGGAACTGACCCTGGTCCTCGCTGGAGCATTTGACGACTGCACCGGGCATTACGGGCGCGGGGATTTCCAGGAAGCGGACGACAACCTGGTCCACCAGCCCCACGCCGCCCCGGGGGAGGATTCCATCACCGAACCTTCTCTGCGATTCACGGAGCCAGTGGTGCGGTTGATCCAGCCTTTGTTGAAGAGAGCACTCCATCGATGACTGAGCGACCGATCGGCCTTGTTCATTCGCTTCGACTTGCCTTGTCATTTTCGAAAAGAACCTTTTGACGGCTTGCCGAAGGAGCGGTGGAACATTCTTTCTCAAGTTGGCTTCGGAAGAAGCGAGCCTGCGGAAATTTCATGGCCATGCATGTGACGAGTACCCGGTCGCGGCATCGGCGATAGAACCACTGTCTCATTGTTTCACAAGTGGTGCGCTCGTCGGGTGATGGTGGCGTGGACTCAGGAGCTGGCCTGGGCGCCTCATGCCGCCACCGCGACTTGGTCCTGGGGTCCTACACTCCCCTCACCGATGCCATCAGCCGTTCGACCGCTTCCTCGTATTTCGGGAAGTAGTGCTGTCGGGGGCCGTCGAAGAGGATCAGGTTGAGGCCGGCGTCCGAGGCGGCGCCGAGGACGGTTCCGCGGCGTTCCAGGCCGTTGGCGTCGACGAAGTCGAGGTCGAATCGGAAGCCCTGCAGGCTCCCGAACGGAGCCGGGCGCAGGTTGTGGGGTTCGACCTTCTCGAAGCCGCTCTTCCGATAGCTGGCGACCACCAGATCCTGGATGTCGGTGGCCCGCATGCCGGCTCTGTAGATCGGGAAATCCTCGTCGTCGGCGGTCTTGCCGGAGAACAGGCTATGGCCGTCCTTCACCTCGGCGAAGAAGACCAGCAAGTCGAGGGTCTCGCCATCGACCGTCCAATATTCGATGTTGCCGGCCGTGCGCTTGCTCCAGGCGATCTGGGGATCGATCGTGTAGGCACCGCCGATCGTCACCGGTTTCGGCGGGACCAGGCTGTACACCGTGCAGCCGGACAGGATCAGTACACTCATCACCATGCCGGCAGCGATCGCCGACGCCCGCTTCCACGCGCTCATCTCAGCTCCTCAATATAAGCCTGGATCATCGCCCGGTCCGTCGCGGCCGGTGCCGCGGCCAGATACTGCTCGAATGCCGTGTGGGCCGCCGCCGTTTCGCCCTGGTCCCAGAGAACCAGCGCCCGGCTCCGGAAAGCCTCGGCCGGTGTCCCGCCGAGGCCGATGGCCCGGTCATAGGCGGCCAGCGCCTTCTCGGCGTCATCCGGCTCGCCGCGGCGGCGATGGAGCTCTCCCTGGAAATAATGGAGCTCGGCGAGGCCGGTGCCCGTCTGCATCAGTCGGTCCAGGACGACCTGCATGCGAGCATAGCGCCGCCTCTGCAGTTCCTCTTCCAGCCACGCGCCGCGATGGGGCAGCGTCACCCTGAGATAACGCTCCGTCTCCCGCCTTTCGTCGCCGCCGCCGTCGAGCTCCTCCGCCAGTCGGCTCAGCGCCGCGAAGCGCTCTTCCTGGGGCGGGTGCGAGGCCAGGAATAGCGATGGCCCGTCGACGTCCCCCGCCTCGTATTCGGCCATCAGGCCTTCCCAGATCTTCGCGGCCTCGGCCGGGTCGTAGCCCGCCTCGTGCATCATCCGAAGGCCGCCGGCATCGGCGTCCCGCTCCATATCGCGCGAATAGGATTGCAGGTGGCCGGCGACCGCCAGCGTCGCCACGTCGCCGGCGATACCGACGCCGGCCATGGCCGCCGCCAGGCCGAAGAACACGAGCCCGGTCGAGGCGGCCTGTGCCTCCTGCCAGCGCTGCAAGGTGTGGCGCTGCTCGAAATGCGCGATTTCATGGCCCAGCACTGCGGCGAGCTGGGCTTCGTTCTCGGCCCGCAGCAACAGCCCGGTCCACACCGACATCATGCCGTTGGGCGCCATCGATGCGTTGAAATCCGCCTCCTCGACGACGTAGACGCGGATGTCGTCGCAGTAGCCGGCGGCGACCCGGCAGGCGATCTCGGCGACATAGGCTTGCAGCGCGTCGTCTTCGACGAGCTGGCCGGATGTGGCGAGCTGCTGCTCCGCCCGGTCCATGACCATCCACAGCCCGCCTTCGGCCGTTTCCTTCGGCGGTCTCTCGCCCGGCGCGATCGTCTCCGGCCGCGGTGTGCACGCCGCCAGCAGGATGACGACGCATTGTCCCGCACACCGCCGCCATCCGAAGCTCACAGAGGGAACTCGGCGAGCAGGCTCTCTACGGCGCTTCTCGCGCTTTCCGGGTCGCGAAGGTCGCCGCCGCCGCTCCGCATGACGTTGAACCACACGATGTCGCCGTCGCGGAGGTCCACCAGCGATGCGAAGCCGACCTGCTGCCCGCCGGGGATGCCGAGGCCGAACAGGGCGGCGACGGCGATCACCGCGACGCGGCCGGCGCTGACGAAGCTGTCCCGCATTGTCACGAACAGGGCGTAATCGGCGCCGTAGTCCTCACCCAGAGCCGCGGCCTCTCGGCCCAGGGTCCAGTCGAACCGGCCCTCCTTGGTCGGCAGCGCCAGTGCCGGGTCGGCGTTGTGGATAAGGATGGTCTGCCCGACGGCGTTATGGAGCTTGACCGTCTGCCGGTCGGCCTCGGCGAAGCGAGCCACCCCATCGGCGGGCGGACGATAGGCCTCGATCCGTGTGTTGCGCGCGGCCATCTGGCCCCGCAGCGACGACTCGACGTTCCTGGTCGCCTGCTCTGTCCACGCGGCGTTCGGCTCCAGACTGCCCCCTGCCGTGATCTCGGCCAGCTCCACGTCCGGCGGCATCAGCAGAACGCGGACCGCATGGTCGGGGCGGCGGAAATCGCCGGCCGGCTTGAAGGTCTTGGTCTGCGCGCATGCCGCGACAAGCGTCGCCACGAGCACGATAAGCGCGAAACGCATGGGCCGCGCACAGCGACCAAGTGCGTTGAGTCCCATCCGCTTGAACCCTTTCAACACACTTCCGAAGAGCACACTTATAAGAATACATTGCTTGCAACATTTTCGCGAAATGTGAATTGCGCCATCGGTGTTGTCAGGGCTGGGGCTGTGTGCATGGACCGATTGATTGAGCTGACACTCGGCTTGGGAGGGTGATGCCCGGCAAACCCGCTGAGGCTGGGCCGCCTGGCGCTTGCCGATATGCGCCAACCCCGCCGTTTCATCAGTCCGGTGGGGGATGCGGCAAATCGAACCGGCCGTCATTCCCAGCCGTCGTGGGGCCGTCAGCTCTTGGGCGCGATGGGCGACCCGTCCAAGCGGGTGAATCGCCGTTCTGTCTCGTCATGATGCAGGACGAGGTCATGGTCGGGATAATGCACGGCCCCTGCCGGGGCGCGAGTGCCGACGATCAGGATAGTTGCGGGCTTGGAGGACCTGTTCTCCAGGCAGTGCGCGACCGGTGTTCCGGCGCGCCATCCGGCGGCGTCGCCGGTGCGAAGGCGGGTTTCGGTGTCCTCGATCAGCACCAGCTCGCCGGAAAGCACGTAGAGCAGCTCGTCCTCGGTTTCGTGCCAGTGGCGATAGGACGAGCGAGAGCCGGGGTAGAGGCGCTCCAGGCGCACGCCGAACTGCTGCAGCCCCGCCGCATCGCTCAGCGAGACTTCCGCATAGGGGCCGTTGCCCTCTCCGAACAAAGGATTCGGGCCTCCCGGCCCTTCCGTCCAGGTCGGGACATCGATCTTGGGCATAATGCCTCCTTGAGCAGTCGCCGGCGGCCCGGCGGTTAGGCCGGTCAGCCGCCGAAACGCGCCCGCACCTCGTCGGGCGTCGCTGGCGCGTAGCCGGCCGCCTTCATCGTGGCGACCGCCTCGGCCACCAGCTCGGGATTGCGGCGGGTGCAGCCGAGCGGCGCGTCCTCCAGGCCGACGCGGATGCCGGCGCCCATTGCCAGGGCGTCGGCGGCGATCGGCAGGACGTCGACGCCCAGCCCGGCGATCATCCACGGCGCGTCCGGCGCGACCTCCGCGAGAAGCTGGTGGTAGGCCTCCAGCGCATAGCGCTTCGGCGGAAAGCCGAAAGTGAAGTCGTCGGTGAACATCAGCCGGTAGATCGGCTGCGGCAGGCCCGGATAGCGGGCCGCCCAGGCGGCGCCCGACCGCGCGAAGCCCGGCTCGTAGATCGCATAGCCGGGATGGAAGCCGTAGCGGACGGCGAGTTCCAGCCCCTGGCGGATATGATCGTCGGTATTGGCGTAGAGGAGGCCGCTCTCGTCCCGTGCGATCTGGCTGCGGAGCGTCAGATTGGCGCTCCCC
>MDTD01182215.1_pt1 | contig 11244 bp, 15 predicted proteins | sample 811221 | NCBI WGS metagenome assembly MDTD01 (sample SAMN05326646, study PRJNA326480) | marine metagenome | isolation source: seawater | place: Pacific Ocean: South West | collected 2011
CTTTAAATCTTTTTGTTTTGAACTTAATAATAATTTTTGAAAAAGATGGAAATGTCCCATAAATTCATTTTTATGATTTAAGATAAATTTTTTTTCAATATTCTGAATCTTTTGACAAGGAAGTTTATATTGAACATTTTTATAATTAGATATAATGGTATTAATAGCTTTACACCATTCTTTACAAACTAACCGGAGTCTATAAATGTTAAATATAGTAAATGGTAAATTTGAAAAAAGATGTATATACAATTTAGATTTATTAATAAAAATAATATTTTTGTAACATTGTTTACACAATCTTTTTTCTTCATTTTCCCAACTGAAATAAGACACATAATTATGAGGAGATAAACTATTATTTACAATAGAAGGTATTTTACATCTGTATGAAGAACAATTATTACAAAAAATTCTTCCACACATTCTACAGTGGTGTTTTCTATTTAAAAGAGAAAAATTAATACCACAGTTATAACAATTAATAACATTTTCACTAGGTATCCACATAATAGGTGTTGTTTTGGGAATAGAAATGTCTGAAATATTTTTTTTATTATCAAGCATTATTGACATACTCATATTTCTTTCCATTAATAATAAGCAATATAAAATTATTTAAAAAAATATTAACGTGAATAGTACTATGGGTATAAAAGGACTCACACAACTTTTAAAAAAAAAGAATGCTTACAATGTACTAGAAAAACATCTTTCAAAGTATAAAGGTAAAAAGATTGCAATAGACACTAGTATACTTCTTTATAAATACAGATATGGCTCAGGGAACGATCAGTTATCTCATATATATGGTATTTTAGGAAGATGTATATCTTTTCTAAGTAATGGCATTATTCCTATTTTTGTTCATGACGGAGAACCACCAGAAGAAAAAAGTGATGTTCTTTCTAAAAGAACTGATCAAAGAAAAAAATTAAAAGACAAAATAGAAAATCTTAAGATACAAATAAGAGAATACTCGTCTGATAGTGATAGTAGTGATGATGGTCAACTTTATAAACTAAAGGCTAATCTTTCTAAATTAGAAAAACAAGTAGTAAATGTTTCTCAATTACATAGAAAAGAAATTTTTTATCTTTTAAAATTATTAGGAGTTCCTAATTTTATAGCTAACGGTGAGGGAGAAGCTAGTTGTGCAGAATTACAAAAAAAAGGAATAGCAGATTATGCGTATACTGAAGATATGGATATCCTAACTTTTGGGTGTACAAAATTTCTAAGGGCTTCAAATAAAAAAGATTATTATACAGAAATTTCACTTGATAATATACTCGAAAATTTAAAAATGAACCATAATGAATTTATAGATCTTTGTATATTATGTGGGTGTGATTATACATGTACTATTCCAAAGGTTGGTATGATGACTGCTTTCAATTTAATAAATAAAGAACGTAATATTGATCAAATTATTGAAAAAAATACAAAGTATAATATACCAGAGGATTTTAAATATATAAAAGCTAGGGAACTTTTTAAACAAGATGTAATTATACCTAAAACTTCTTTTGAAATTGAAAAAATAAAAGAGGAAGAACTTATTAAATTTCTTTTAGAAGAGAAAAAAATGCCTGAAAAATATGTTGAAAGATATATACAAAATTTTAAAAAAGTTTCACAAAAATTTAGAGTCAACACGGTTAAAAATTATTTTAAATAAGTATTATTCAGTGTTTTAATATATTAAGATTAATTAAATGAATCAAGTACAAAACTTGTTAATTAATCTCAAAGTATTATCACAAATAGGTCCCGGTGATAAAATTAATACAAAAGAAAAAAATATAGAAATAGACAGTAATAATTGGGGTCAATCATTAAGGAGAACTTATAGAGGAGACGATAGAAAATTGACGTTTGACATGATTAATAATTTAATTACTACTTTAACTTTGATTATACAAAAATCATTAAACGGTAATGCTGATGATTATATTGAAGAAAAATCTGTACATATGACTAACAAAGAATTATTAAAAGAAGTTCATAGAGAATTAGAAGGGGTTAGAAAGGGATTAGAAAATTTAAGGGAAACATATTTTCAAGATGCTACTCTTGCGTCTAAAATGGAATTATGTATAGGAACTGTTCAACGTCAAATAACTTCAATTGCGAATTATTTTAATAAAAAAAATAATTATTAATTTAAATTTTTTTTATTTGTATTAATTATAATGAGTGAAGTAGATACAATTTTAAGTTTATTGTTTGGTAAACCAAGAAAAAAAAGAAGAAGAAAACCAGCTAAGAGGAAATCATCTGGTAAAAGAAAGAAAAAAAGTTCTTTCGGTAGAAAGAAGAAAAGAAAACCAGCTAAGAAGAAAAGAAAAACTGGTAAAAAGAGAAGTTATTTCGGTAAAAAGAAAACTAAAAAAATCCCACTTGCATTAAAGAAAAAATGTAAAAAATACGGTGTAAAATTAACTTTAAAAAGAGGTAAAAAAAGAGTTGCAAAAAGTGAAAGACTTTTGAAAAGACAATGTGCAAGAAAAATGAAAATGATGAAAAAAAAGAGAGCTTTAGCAAAAAGAAAATCAAGAATTGGTAAAAGAAGAACAAAGAGAAGAAAGAGAAGAAAGACCAAGAGAAAGAGAAGAAAGAGAACAGTTAAAAGAAAGAGAAGAAGAAGAAGAAGATTCGGTTTAGGTATGGGTCCTTATCCGGGTTCATTAATGATGAAAACTCCATATTTCGAAATGTCCAAAAAAGCATAAATTTTTTGTAAATAAATTTAAATAAGATTGACTACTAGTAGTCAATTGTATTTATATTTTAATAAATTCTTCGCGTTTGATATTTTCACGAATATTAAGAATTGTTTTTTCCACTGTTAGTAGATTATTTCCATTAGGTTTATCATTTCTTAATCTAATAGGAATGAAATTATAATCTTTTCCAACAATTTCACATTTATATTCTACTACGGAATTATTAGGAATAGATTCTCCATTTAAATTAATATTTTTAGTAGAACCAAATTTTTTATTTTTTCCACGACTCCAACAGTAAAGGACATTTTCTTTTTTATTTTTAGAAACTTTTACTAAAAAATCTATAGTATGATGTCCTTCTGGTTTCCATTTAAATAGAGAGTACTGAGTTCCTGTACCAACTTCTTCTTCTATGGGATAGAAGACAAGTCCATCGTTAGGTATTTCGCACTTATTAATATAAGAAAAAAGACCTTCTATTTGTTTAAGATTGTAAAAAGTTTTAAGATATATATCAAAAGGATAATTATTAGGAATGTAACAATAAGTTAAAAGATTATTGACTTCAGACCATCTTTCATTAAAAGATTTCTTCATCATATTAAAACCACCTACTGATATAGCGTCATGAATAACATATTTATTAGGGCATAATTCCCCATCAAATAAACTTCCATAGTCATATATCCAATCTCCTTGGAATTTTTGTTCTACGAGAAATATATTAAAATTTCTATCTATTAAACAACAAACATTATAAATGTTTTCCGAAAAATTTATAGTAGTACATGCTAATAAAAAACGGTTACCATCTAATTTCGCACATACAGCGTAGTTATTGTTTTTTAAAGTTTCAAAATCTTTTCTTTCTATAGAAACTGGTTGTGGAGCAGGGAATCTTTTTTTATCTTTCCAAAACGATAAAACAAATTTTTTGATTTGTTTTGTTATATCCTTTTCAAGAATTTTTTTGAGGGTATAATCTGTACCAGGATAATCATAATCTTCATAGTCCATTCTATATTATATATATCATGTTCTTTATACCACTTAAAAATATTGTTTTATAATAAATAATGAAGTATGAATATATACTAATCATAATCATAACATTATTACTTCCGATAGGTATTAAATTAAATGTTTCAGGAAGTATTATAGGAAATAAATGTAAAAGATGGGGTAAAATGTTTGAAAATAGAAAATTCCTTAAAAAATTATGTTCTTTAGGTCATTTTACACAAGGTTTTATAGGAGGTTTTCTTTTAATTGGTTATCCTTGGTTAGTCAATATGATTGGTATTACTTGGTATAATAGGGTATTATTAGGTACTATGTTAACCTATCCTACTTATAATTTATTTAAAAGGTATATCTTTTGTAAAAAATATTTTTGGGAGTCAAGTTATTTCATTAATCTTTTTGAATTCATTTCTGGAGTTGTAATAGGTATAATACTTAATACAACACAAGAAAGTGTTAATATAAATTCTTTGATTTATCAAATTATAATAGGATTATTAATGTGTATTAACATAACTAGTTATTTAATATCTGTTACCACTGTTGATGTCCTTACACTTAACAGTGAACATCAATAGTATCTCTCTTCCATGAAAATTGTATAAGTTTCCATTCATTTTTTTGAATGATACTTCTAGACTTTCCATAGTAGAATCTGGTGGATTAAATATAAATAATTTTTTATCCAATGCTGAACCTCTAATTGGTTTTAAAGGTCCACATCCTTTTTTTAATTGTTTAATACTACCAGTAGTACTATTAGCATTAGCAAAATTCATACCTGTAAACCACCAATCTGGACTATTAGCATCAAAAATAATAGAACCAAATGCTTTGTCTAATTGTTGAGTATTTGATTCAACTCTGTCAACTATAGGGTTAAAATGTAATGCTGCGAAATCACATGCATCTACCAAATTAGGTGTATTTCTTGCAAGAATACCTCCGTAAATAGTTCCTGCTGCAGCTTGTTGATTGTTTCCAAAACTCACTTGATCCATAGAAGGAGGAGTTACAGCATCACCTTTGTAATTTTCAGTATGACTACCGAATCCTAACAACTTAATAGCATTGTTATCATTATTAGTACCAGAACCCCATAAAAGTTCAAGGAAATTATCATTCCCTGCTGTAAGTTTTCTTCTTATAACAATTTGATTACATTCACCACTATTTTTATTAGTAGTAGCGTAATCACTTCCTGTAATAGCATTTAAATTTGCATTAGAAGCCATCCAGCAAAAATAATCACTAGTGGCATCAGCTGCTTTTAAAGCCCTAGCTACTTCTGCACATAATCCTTCTCCACTTGTGTTTTGGTCTCCTGTCTTGTTGAAATCGTATAACCCAGGTCTAAGCACTGCGGTTTTTTCTGCTCCTACTGATAGGGTTATAGTAGCTCTTGTAGTTGGAGTTCCAGCAGCTGTATCTAGGTTAGTGTGTACAAATGTTGCACCGCTAGTTTCCCAGTAACCTCCATCCAATCCTCCACCTGCGTTGTCATCTTTCTTAGTTCCGATATTATAACTACCTCTAGTATATCCAGCACCTGCATTATTAATGGCAACTCCAGTAACAACACCTCCTGTAACAGTTACGTCAACAGTTGCTTGTGTTCCAGCTTTTGTAGGTGCACTAATATTAACAGTATGTGTTCCATCAGTTGCATAACCAGAACCTCCACTAACTAGTGTTGCTCCAGTAATAGTACTGCCGATATTGAAGTCAATTTTATTGTTTCCTGAATGAACATTCCATTCTGTTTTAGGAATAATCATACCAGTAAGTTCTAGGCTTACTAAATTTTTAAATGTTTTGTTAAGTTGAATTTTAAATTCACTAGCTGTAGGGTACAAACTTTTATTTCTTTCACGACTATCTATCATAAGATGATAACTTGTGGTATTGATTAGGTCTTTCTTATTTGGAACATATCCTTCATTAAACTCAGGAGGCACATAGCTAAAATAGTTTCCTTCACTCATTACTTATGAGAAATATTATTTTTTTATTATTAAAACTTCTTTAAATCTTTAAGGAAAGCTTCGATATTTTTAGTATACATTTTTTTATTTTTTTTGCACATACTCATAGGATGTAATGTATAATTTTTCCTAGTTGATTTATTTCTATTATTAAAATTTATCGTTTCGTTAGGGAATAATTTTTTTCTTAATAATGCAGAAGTAGGTATTAATTTAGGTTCATATTCACATTCTTTACAATGTTGTTTCATTCCTTTAGAAGATATTTTAAAGGAAACACAAGATTCTTTATGAATAGTTTGACTATGAGTACAATAGTTTATTTTTGGAAAAACTTGATAATATTTTTTAAATTTTTTAATTTTTTCAATTGGATTGTCCCATTCTTTTTCATTAACATTCCTTATAAAGGATTCTATTTGTTTAAATGTAACATTTTCTTTTTCAATATTCATTTACGTCAAATAGAATCCTTTTCTTATATCTTCATAACTTTTTTTAAAAGATTATTAGTTTTTGAAATATATTTATTTTGTAAATTTATAATTTTTAAATTTTGTTTTTTTATTATTAATTTGAGTTTTTTTCTTTCTTTATCCCAAAGTTTCTTTTCTTCTATAAGTTCATAATGTTCATTAACATTACCACCTATCATTAGTAGTAAATGGGCTTTTTCTTTTTCCCATTTATCTTTCATTTCTCTATATTGGTCTCTTAAATCATTAACAGCTTCTAAATAATCATTTTCATTGTTCATTATTACTTTATATGTTAAACATTTTTTTAAATCTGTCATCAATATTTTTTACCATTTTTTGTTTTGAACCTAAAGATTTTAAAGAATCTTTTTCTTTCTTTTTTTCTGGAAATAAATGATTTTTTATTACTAAGGGTAATTTCCACAAACCATGTCCATTTGGAATTATACGACTTCTAAAACTGTGACAAAATCCATATTTTCTACCATTCATAGTGTCTTTTATACAATGACATTTTTGATACAAACCATTAGGGGTTATTATAAAATAAATACCACTTGATGAATGAGGTCTACCTGTATTTAAACATTTAGCTGGTTGATAATTATTCCTTAATTTTATCCAATAACAATTATCATTGCATTTACAAATTTTCTCGAATTGTATTTTCCAAGGAAATTCATTACTATTAAAAAGCCATGATTCTATTTTGTCTAAAATTTTAGAACCTGTAGAAGCGTAAACATTATTCCATATTTCATCATCTCCGTCATCTTCATATTCTTCGAAAGTGTTATCAATTTTTTTTTCTTCTTTAATTTCAACAGGAGTTATCATAGTACCTCTTTGTGTACGAACTGTTGTTAATTTAAATATATCTAATTTATCTGTGTTTTCTTCAACTAAAGACTTATCAGGGTGTGAAAAAATTGGTCTATAAGATCTACCTTCGTCTTGATACATAATTTGACCTTGTTTATTTTTCTTTCTTGCCATTTTTCTACTGTACAAAATTCTAATGGTATTTTTTTTATAAACACAATTATCATAAACATCTCCCCATGGGTTAATAGAATCCCTTTCTCCAAAGTCTTTAATTAATCTTTCTACAATTTTGTTTCTTAATTTACTAGCCATTTGACGAGTTACATAAATATTAGGCCAATAAAGATGAAATCCTGTTTTATAAAGTTTATTACCTCCTTCTATAATAACTTTAGAACCAGTTCCACACACTATTACATTATGAGGAGATTTATAAATCTCATGAATAACTTTTTGAATAGAATAAAGACAAATTTTAAATTTTTCTTCGGACCATGCATAATCTTCTTTTATATCAATATCAGCAAAAAATCTAAAAATATCAGTAGGATATTCTGTAATATATAATTTTCTATTTTCTTTTATACAGTCTATATAAACCTTATAAAACTCTTCTAACAAATCATCTGATATACTTAATACTCCCCCATCTAAACATAAATGGGTATGTTTAGCTTGACCTTTTTTGTAAAAACAGTTATTTTTTTGTAACCAAGATTGTAACTTGTAGTCTTTCATCTATTTATTTAAGTATTTATTTTTTAAGTTATTTAATCAAAATTAAAATATAATTAATTATTATAATAATGTTCGACCAAGACCAAATTAAAAAGATGACAATGATTATAGCACTTGTAGTTATTTTGTACTACGTATTTGGATTTGCTAAAAATATAGTATACTATTTAATTTTAGGATTAATCGGAATGTCTCTATTTCAAAAAAAAAAACCAGAAATGGTACAAGCAATGAGAGACAGAGCTTCTCAATTAAAAGCAAATTTATCAGAGGGTTTAAACAAGAAAATTTCAGAACAAATCCAAAAAACAGTTCAAGACCAGATGCAATAATTTACATAAATTTAGATCATAGGACAGATAGAAAAAAAGACGTACTTAAAAATTTAAAAAAAATAGATTATAAAGGAGTTCCAATATTTAGATTATCAGCAACTTTAAATAAACAAAATGGTCATTTAGGATGTGCTAATAGTCATATTCGAGCTTTAAAATTAGCAAAAAAGAAAGGAATACAAAATGTTATAATAATGGAAGATGATTTTTCGCTTGGATGTAAACCATCTGAATTTAAAAATAAAATTTCTAACTTTCTTAATAATTATAGAAAAGATTATGACGCTATAACTTTCTACGGATATTGGAAAAAAGGATTAATACCTGTTGATAAAGATATAAGTAAATTTTCAAATAATGGTTATTCTACAACTGCCCTAGCTTACATGGTAAATCAGAGAGCGTATAATGATTTCATAAGAGTATTTACCGATTCTAAAAATAAGATGGAAGAAGAACTGAAAACATTTAAAGGTAACAAAAAGTTTGAAACTCCTTATGCAATAGATGTACATTGGAATACTTTGCAACGTGGAAAGAAATTTTATATTTTCGATCCTCACATTGCAAAACCTTCTGGTAGTACTAGTGAAATTATGAAAGAGTATTAAAATCAACATAAGCTTTATATATTGAATCAAACAAAGGTGCTTTTTTACCACCTCTAGTCTGATTAAGATATCTAGCCATTTTTCTTTTACCTGTGTTACTAAGTCCATCTCTTGTAAGTATTCCTAATAAACCTCCTGTTTTTCTAATACCCTTACGATATTCATATCTAATTTGATTTTTGAGATCTCTTTTGAGTTCATCGTATATAAAGTTACCAGCAAGTTCTGTTCCTTTATTAGTTAATTCATCTACTTCTCCCCTTCTTAATCCTTCAATTATTTTACTTGGTTTATTAATTTTATACTGTTTATAAAGATAAGCTACTTCCTTCTGAGTAAAACCTTTACCAGCATATTTTTTTTGAAAATCTTGCCATTCACTAGTGTTTCTTAATCCTTTTGATATATATTTTTTATGCCTATATTTGTATTTTCTCTTTTTAGGTTTTCTTTTTGGAGATTTTCTTTTTTTAGGTTTTCTTTTTGGAGATTTTCTTTTTTTAGGTTTTCTTTTTGGAGATTTTCTTTTTTTAGCTCCCATTTAATTTAAACGTACATATTTTTTTTAAAGAATTCATAAAGAAAAAAGTTAAGACATGTAAAAGGAATTGTCCTCATAGTGTTGAAATAGAATCCTCTGTAAAAACCTTGTATTCCATTTTCTCTGATGATGTAACGACAAATTTCTTGTAAACTTCTATCAGTGTTTTCTATTCTTTTAATAGTTCTGAATACTTCATGAGGATAAAAAATAGTATTAGCTATACTTTTACCTATAATACTTGAAAAGAGTATTTGACAATTAGGATATCCATAATCTGGATAAGACCTAAGGTATTCATATATAGGCATCTTTATGACGTATTGTAAATTACCAAAAAGAGTTATAGGTAACCCCAAACGGAAAGTCTTAAAACCGAGAGACTTCATATCGTTTATAACATTATTAATATTACCACCTTGTACATGAATGACTTGTAAACGATTTTTAAAAACAAAAAGAGGATTACATAACATACTACCGGTATAACTTGCTACGATACTTCTAGGTATAGTTCCCCATTCTTTTTCTTTAAGATGGTCATAAAGAGGTAAATAAATTGACCAAAAAAAAGGAGCACTTAAAAGAGTCCCTGGTAATCCTCTATACCAACCTTTTATTCCTTCTTTTTTAAGTACGTCATTAATAGTAAAAAAAACTCCTTTATGGTACATATTAAAAGCTTGGTTCCTTGTTCGTAGAACGTCTAACGGAGAAACTATAACACTACTTAGTATAGTAGACAACACGCCACATACAACATATTTCATCCTAATTATCATTTATATATTTATTTAAATAAATATCTTGTATTTTATTAATGGAAATAATAACTATTATACTATCTTTAATAATTTTATATTTTCTTTTTAATAGAAAAATAAAACTTAAGTCAAATACAAGACAAATATTTGTAATATTATTTTACATCAATTTAATAATAATTAGTGGAATTAGTTTTTATGTAGATGAAAGATGGGATGCTAAAAATCCTCAGTAATATTTAATTTTTTAATAACTTTCTGAGCAGCTATTTGTTCAGCTGCTTTTTTACTGGGTGCTACTCCCTGTCCCATGGGAGTGTTGTATACAACTACTTCTATCGTGAATATTCTTTGATGAGGTGGTCCTTCTGTTTTAATTGTGTTATACACAGGCAATTCTTCTCCTTTTGCTTGCATATATCTCAATAAAAGGTCCTTATAATTATCATCAGAAAATAATTGTTCATCTGAAATTTGCTCTTTCACAACCCTTAGTACAAATGAACGAGCATTTTCTAGTCCAAGGTCCATATATATAGCTCCTACTATAGATTCAAAAGCATCTTCTAAAATCCTCAGATTATTTCTTCCTCCTATTTTTATTACATGATTACTCATTAATATCATGTCACCTAAACCTATAGCTTTAGCCAGTCTTCCTAAAGTCTTTCCTTTAACAATTCTTGTTCTTAACCTAGTTAAGAATCCTTCATCTTGGTCTGGATATTTTCTAAAAAGATATTCAGCTATAATCATTCCTAAAACGGAATCCCCTAAAAATTCTATTGTTTCATTAGAACGCTTCATATAGTCAGGTGCATTTTGTGATTTTCTTACATTTTTTTGTATAGATTTATGTACTAAAGCTCTTTGGTAGTATCTAATATTTCTTATTTTAAAACCAACAGCCTTTTCGATTTGTTTCCTAGTCACATGAGGACTATTTAAATCAAAAGGGCTCGGGGTTCTTCTAATTGGTTCTGGATTTAATAAAATTGATGATAACATTACGATATACTTATAATATACATTATTTTTTATACCTATTGTATATTAAATTTGAAAAATAAACATAAAGAATAAAACACACCTTAGTTATTATGATTAATTTGATGAAAGCATATCGTTTACCTTTTAGTAAAATTTATAAAAATCCAAAAATGTTCGTTAGATTAGTGGATGTAATGCCTAGAGTTTCTGAAGATGATTCA
>MDTD01150788.1_pt1 | contig 11243 bp, 8 predicted proteins | sample 811221 | NCBI WGS metagenome assembly MDTD01 (sample SAMN05326646, study PRJNA326480) | marine metagenome | isolation source: seawater | place: Pacific Ocean: South West | collected 2011
GGGAGCCGGCGTAGCTCAGTTGGTAGAGCAGGAGACTCTTAATCTTTTGGTCGTGGGTTCGAATCCCTCCGCCGGTACCAAGCGAGGCTTTGCAATCGAAGTCACGGGCTTTATTTCAATTCGATCGAGCGTAATGTATACATGTTAAAGCGAGCGTCTTGAATGCCTCCCATTAAGACATGCTATAACTTATTAGATCTCAATTGCAATAGGTCCGCCGGGTCTTCCCGTTAGTAAAATACCGAACGGAGATTCTTGGCATTTGCCTAGGTCGATTTTATAGTTTTTTTCCCGGTATGAGAAAGTTATTTCGAGCTTATATGGATCAATGGATTCTCTGAGATCTTTGTCAAAGTGGGAATATTCAAAACTAACTTCTTGCCAATTAATGCCTAGGTCTTTTCCGGTTTTCCTGATTTTTTGCATGGCATTATTCCAGTTTTCTCCTCGATCCTCTTGATTCTCCTTCCATTCGTTGTAGTCCGACTTTCCGAAGGTTTGGGATTCGACGACGTTCAAGGTCTTTTTCCAAACAGCTACCTTTTGACTATCCTCTATGTTTTCTATTCTTTCTTCCAGCGAAATGGTTTGTGAAGTTTTCCGATCCTCGCGCAAACTCTTCCATTTTTCGTAGTCAAGTTCATCAAGCGTTGTGCTTAGATAGTTAGAGTAGGAAATGTATCCGATATCGTATTCCAAAAGTTGCTTCCATTCATCGATATCGTCCTCGATCTTTCTCTTTTCGCTTTTCTCGGAAGCCTTTTCCATTTCTTCCTCAAGATAAGATATTTTTCTTTCGCTCACATCTTTTAAGAGCTTCTCCCATTGAGAAAGGTCTAGAGTGGCGTTAGTCATCGAAAGATAGGCATCCAAGTTTTCGTCGACGATGATATCCAGTGCTTCAACTGCTAAATCTTCGGGGTTGTCGGGTGCTTTTCCTCCAAATAAAAGAAGTGTGCCCATAACGGCAAATAATCCGATTACGCCTGCTGCAATCGCAATAAGTTTGCCTTTTTTAATATCTCGAAAGTTTTTTTTGCCTAATTGCGACGACTCCTTTAATCTGGACAAATTTGAAATGAATGGATGAAGCTTCGCATTCTTAAGCAATCCGCAAACATTTTCATAAAACTTGGCAACTGATTTGTGGGGACCGTCGGAAATTAGTTGAGGTTTTGTCGAAACCTCTGCGGCTCCAGTCGCGACATCCAAAGTCTTTTCGGGTTCGTTTGTTGGTTCGGAGCTGCTGGATCCATCGTCCGGAAAATCCAGCGCCTTGGCCATTTCCTTTGCGTGGGCAAAGCGGTCAGTCGGATCATGTTCGAGGGCCTTCTGAAGCCAGTCGTCCCAGCCAGTCGACAGTCCCTCGACCATTTTGCTTGGTGCCTTGAAGCCAGGCGTTTTGTGAGTGAAGAGACGGAATGCGATTAAGCCTATAGCAAAAAGATCACTGCGGCGATCAGCCGTTTTACCAAGTTTTTGTTCGGGACTCATGAAGGACAAAGTACCCATGATTGCACGTGAGCGCGGACTAGTTGCACTGGATTCGACTATGGTGTCTTCTTCCTGGCCTGATTCCGATACAACGGTGTCTTGTGCTTGTGGGTTCATCCACTCAGCCCCAGCCGCATTTACGAGACCGAAATCGGAAATTTTTAGCTTTTCGCCGTCAAAAAGTATGTTGGCCGGCTTTAGGTCTTGGTGGATGAGCCCATTGTCGTGGGCGTGAGCCAGGGCAAGCAGGATTTCTTCTATGATTCTTTTTGCCTCTTCTTCCGCCAGTCTGCCCCCTTTTGCTCTTACGTACTCTTCCAGCGTGACGATCTTATGACCGTTTAACTCTCGGCCCTCCATTAGCTCCATTCTCAACCAGTAACGATTATCGGTTTCCCCAAAATCGTCTACGGCGACAATCCCCGGATGCTTTAGACCAGCCATCACCTTTGCTTCCCTTTCGAACCTCTCGAGAGCTCCGTGCACCTCCATCACCTCGGTGCTAAGAAGTTTCAATGCGTGACGTGTTCCCAATACTTCGTGGGCAACTTCGTAAACTTCTCCCATCCCTCCTTGGCCAAGCCTCCTGATAACCTTGTACTGGCCAAAGGAGGAGCCTTCCTCCAAAACTTGGCTTACTCCGGGTATTTCGGAAACCGTGCTCCAGTCCGAGCAACCGTCGAAAAAGGCAGGATCTCCCGGTCTGATTTTTCCTTCCTCGAGTAATTTACTGATATGATCTATGGCATAAGGGCCGTCCTGTTGGCCGTTCTTGGTTAGGAAAATCTTCATCGGGAGATGAGTTTAAGGGTGGGTTTGTTGTTTTGAAAAGTTTGTTTTGCCCACCGGGCAATACGGAAAAACTTCTAATCAAGTCTACCACCGAAAATGTACATATAGCCTGTAAATGTACACTCTATTCTTGAATTGTTAAAGTTGCATTCCTAGTGAAATGCCACAATTCTCACGCTTTTGAGAAAGAAATGAGCGATGATCTCCACATTCTTGAGACTGGATCTAAGTTTGGTCAGCATCATGTCGTGCGCTTGATTGGCCGGGGGGGGATGGGCGAGGTATATGAGGTAACCGATGAAGCCGGTTCTGCATGGGCCATGAAGGTTCTATCCAGAGATATGATGGACAATCCAGGTGCCGTGGAGCGTTTCCGCAGAGAAGCCAGAGTTATGTCCGAGATGGATCATGAAGGCATAGTAAACGTAGATTCCACAGGATGTTTCAACGGTCGGCACTGGCTTCGCATGGAACTGGCTACAGGTTGTCATGTCAGAGGCAGGCAAGCGGTTACCCTTGAAGACTACTTTGACGCCAATGAGTGTCAACTGGCCGAAGAAGAGGTGAAGGATCTTGTAAATTCTATGCTGAATGCCCTCGAGTATGCACACGGTCTTGGTTTGGTTCACCGGGACTTGAAGCCTGCAAACGTGCTGTTTTTTGGAGATCAGCCTAAGATTGCTGATTTTGGCTTGGTTGACGCCGCTGGCACGGAATGGATGGAAACACAGGTTAGAAACAGCATGGTGGTTTCCGTTATTGAGGAGACTTTGCTTGATACGGATTCAGGTTCAGACGGCTCACGGTCGAAAGCTCTTATGGGAACTTTCGCCTACATGAGTCCCGAACAAAAGGACGGAAAGAAAGCCGATGCCCGCAGTGACTTGTATGCCATAGGTCTTATGGCTAGGGAGGCAATAACAGGGGTGAGAACTCTTGGCATGGAGCGGCCGACCGAGATAGCGAAAGGCATACATCCAGGTTGGGACGAATGGATGCGCCGTGCAGTGGCTAATGATGTCGCGCATCGCTTTAAATCTGCAGTTGAGATGCGCTCGGGACTCTCGTTTTCCAAGACGAAAAGAAAAAGAAAACCGCTACGACTGGCAGTATTTGGCCTAGCTGTAGTTGGGGCTGTCCTGTGTTTTCTTTACATTAATTTTTTTGTGGATCACGGGGAAATAGAATCCTCACCCAGTTCCGCTCCTGGCAAGGGAAAAACGGAAAAGGAACTTGCGGGACTCGATTCGGGCAAAAGCGGTCTTCGAGTGATGGTAGACCCGCCGGAAGTTATGGCCGAGATTAGGTTCAGAGGTCAGGTCCTGCCGTTGGTTGACGGTAAGGCGTTTCTCTCAGATGTAGTACCCGGGATCGGGGAGATCATCGTCAAGGCGGAGGGCTATGAAGATTACAAAAATAAATTGGATTTGGAGGAAGGTTGGAACAAAGAGCGCGTGGGACTTGTTCCCTTGCGTGGTAGGTTGACAATATACTCCGATCCTGAAGTGAAAGTTGTAGCTAAAGAGAAAGGGGTTGACGGCAAAAAGTTCGTCCTTGGCGTGACGAATCCTTCCGGTTTTTTAGACGTTCGAGGTATCCTGGCGGTTGGTGGCTACGTCGTTGAATTGAGCAAGCGCGACAGAATTAAAGAGATACGCGATGTAATTCTGCAAGAAGATGTTGTAGAAATAAGGCAAAGCCTTGCTCCTCTTCCTGGGAAACTCTCGGTTACTGCAAGTCAGGCCGATGTAACTATTAAAATTAAAGGTATCTATGAGGGAAAGGCTCCACTGGAAGATGTGGAGGTGCCAGCAGAATATAAACTAGAAGTCATTGCTTTGCATGAGGGCTTCCGCATAGAAAAAAGAACGATCTACCTTGAGGCAAACGGCTCGAAATTTATTGAATTTCCTACCCTCACAAAAGAATCGGGTAGTATTCGACTCAATATGCCAAGCGAAATGACATCCGGTTCTGCGATCAGGGTTTTTCTAAATGGAAAAGACTTGGGAGAAGCAGGCGTTAGCTCCAAAGAGTTTCAGTCCTTGGTCCCTGGGTCACATGAAGTCCGCGTGACTCATCCTGACTTTGTGCCTTGGATAAGGGAGATTCAAGTCGTCGACCAGGAAATTAAAGAAGTAAAATTTGATGGTGTGCCTTTACCCGGCGTTCTAATTGTAAGTCCAAGCCAACCAGGGACAAAAGTCAATGTTTCATGGGGCAGCGGTAGCACGACTGAAACCATTGGTAAGAAATCTGCGCGGATTGAAGTTCCATCAAGGCTAAAATTTAGAGTTGATTGGAGCCTTAAGAACCATCGTTCGCAAACTATGGAAATCCAGCCATTGAAACCAAAACAGGAAGTGCCTCTAGCGCTTGGGCCGCTAGAGCTTTTGCAGGGGAGTATCATACTTGAAACTTTTTCCGGTTTTAAGGATTCTGCCTGGTCAATTGAAATAGGAGGCAAGAAAATCAACTCTGTGAAAAGAAATCTAGAGTTGGGGGACGGAAAAGCGATCTTTGAAATCAGCCAAATTCCGCTCGGTCCGAATACAATTAGAATCAGTCATCCTGATTTTGAGGAGCATAGTAGCTCTGTTGATATCATCGACGAAACTCCAGTGCGAGTCGTTCACCAAACGAAACGTCATGAAGGAAGGCTATGGGTGAAAGTGGTTCAGCCTGAGGCTAAGATTTACCTAAATGGATCAAAGGAAACATCATATATGCCCAATACTTACATGCAATTGTATGCCAATGTTCCGTACGAGCTAACTGTGAAGCTTGAAGGTTATTATCCCAAGACCGAAAAAGTTAAACTAAAGCCTGGCGAGCAAAAGTCACTTGATTTTGGAAAGTTGGTCAATATTACGGAGCTGTTGCTCGCCAATGAGCGGAAAACAAATGGTGATCAAAAGATCCTGCTGAGTGGGAAGGGGATAACGAAACTGGATGCATTCGCCGGTCTTTCCAAAACCATCGAGCTGAATTTGAGTAATAATGATATTTCAAATCTCGAACCTCTTTCGAAGCTGATAAACTTAAAAGTTTTGAGACTATCTGGAAACCGAATTGTAAACATCGAGCCTCTCAAGAATCTGCATTCATTGGAAAGACTCGATTTATCGGAAAATGAAATCGTAGATGTTAGGTCTCTCTCGGACCTCTATTCTCTTCAATATCTTTCTCTTGGTTCCAATAGAGTTGAATTAGTATCCCCTCTTAAAAAATTGAAGACCTTAAAGTATCTGGACCTTGGAAAACAGTTTCGCCCTATTAAGGCGGAGCAGCGGCATATCCTGAATTTCGAGTTCAATCAAAGGAAGGTCCCCACCCGTATCAACTGGTAATGGAACCAACGATGGATGAAAATTTTCATAGCCTTTGACCGAATCGAAGTTCGAGTGGATTTCTTAGGGTTGCGCTGTTGACAGAAAAAATTGAAAATGAACTTTAAAGGAGCTTGGGTCACTCACGTAGGCATGAAAAAGCCGAAAAACGAGGATTCCATATTTTTTGGCAACAGATGTCTATGGGGTCGGAGCATGGATGCCCCTGAAGCTGTAGCCCACGATGAAACGGCTTGTCTGATAGGAGTGGCCGACGGGGTGGGGGGCCACAATGCTGGCGAGACTGCGAGCAGGCTTTGCGTGGAGGCGGTTGCGGGATTGAAGGAAATCTCGAAATCGAACGTCGATTCCCTGCTCAAGAACCTCAATAGGGAGATTTACGAAAAGTCGGTGGATGACTCTTCGCTTCAGGGGATGGGCACCACGGTGGCTGGTCTTGGCCTTGGAGATGACTGCTTGTTTGCGTTCAACGTGGGTGATTCGCGGGTCTACAGTTTTCATGCCGAAAGGGGGCTGGAGCGGGTGACCGTTGACGATTCCTTGCGTGAACGCGGAGACCTTGAAACCAGGACGCCCATGCCGCTGGCTTCCTCGAACGTAATTACTCAAGCCCTCGGCGGACGGAAGACCTTCAAGGAAATTACACCCAACCATTACGACTTGGATGCAGGGGAAGATGGCCTATACCTAATCTGTTCCGACGGCCTTAACGACATGGTTGAGGACGACCGGATCGAGGAAATTCTTGGTGCTCCTGATGCCGCTTCCGAGCTTGTGAAGACAGCTGGATCGTTACTCAGGGCCGCTTTGGATGGGGGAGGGCGAGACAACGTCAGTATTGTTTTGGCCAGTCATTCCCAGATGGATTCCAAGGTTAGGTCCGATGCCCAAGGCTGGCTGGGCCGCCTTTTAGGTAGGGACCGCCGATGAGCGGAGAATACGAATATAAAGTGGGTCGAGCCAGCGACTGTCATCTGATCCTAAACAACCCTTTTGTTTCGCGCAACCATGCCTTGGTCAGGTGGACGGGTTCCGGATGGGCCCTGCAGGATACGGGTAGTGCAAACGGAACCTTCCTCAATGACCCTGAGGATCCCTTGCCTCAAGGAGTCGAGCGGACCCTGCGTGAGGGAGACATCGTTTACTTTTCTCGGCAGTACAAGCTTCCCGTAGCGAGGCTTATCAAACGTCTAACCGAGGGCGGGGGAAAAGACGACCTCCTGGAGATGAACGCTTTCGATTCCTCGGAGAGCGTGATTCGCATCGGAAGGGCTCCCGAGAACGAGGTGGTCCTTTCCCAGCTCAGTGTTAGCCGGTTTCATGCAGAAATTCACGTTCGCCCCGACGGTATGCGCGAACTGAAGGACCTTGGAAGCAAGGGAGGGACTTTCGTCAACGACAGTCAAGTCATCGCAGAGACGGTTCCCATAACCAAGAACGACCGGATCGAGGTGGGCGGCGTAGCCATTTGCATCCAGTTCAGCAAAAAGGCCGGGGCCAAGACGGTGGTCGGCCGGCAGAGAGAAGGGATCTACCTGCAGGCTTCGAGCTTGGGGTTCCGAGTGAAGGATCGCCAGACGGGGCAACCGCGCGATTTGTTGCGCGACCTTAGCCTCTCCATTTATCCTGGTGAGTTCGTAGGTTTGATGGGGCCTTCGGGATGTGGCAAAACCACTTTCATGACCTCGATCAACGGATGCGAGCCCTTTACTTCGGGCACCGTTTGCTACAATGGTATGGATTTGTCCTCCAACTTGGCTCGTTTTGCACCCCAAATAGGATACGTACCCCAGGACGATATCATGCATCCCGAGCTTACCGTCCGGGAAGTTCTCTTCTACACGGCTCGATTAAAACTTTCGAGCGACGTTTCCGATGAAGACATCCACTCGAAGATCAACTCGGTATGCGGCGACCTGGGCCTTGGGGGAGTCCTCGAGACCTTAGTGGGCACTCCCGAGCAAAAGACGCTCTCCGGAGGGCAGAAGAAGAGGGTAAACCTCGCCATGGAACTGCTTACGGATCCTAAGATCCTCTTTCTGGACGAGCCAACCTCAGGCCTCTCCTCAGCCGATACGGTCAACGTTATGCAGCTGCTCCGTAAAATGGCCGATGATCGCGGAATAGCCATAGTCATAACCATTCATCAGCCCTCTACAACGGTGTACCGGCTCATGGATAAGGTGATCTACCTAAAGTCGGGCCTGCTGTGCTATTTCGGCTCGGTTTTCCCACAGTCCATAGAGTACTTCGTCAAGGATCGTGATCCGGCTGAAGCGGGTCCTGATGCCGTCATGGAAAAATTGGACGTTCAAGACGAGAAGTCCATGGCCGACCGCTTCCGCAAATCGAGCGAATATCAAGATCTTGTCGTGAAGCGGGCCGGTGTGCTCGATATGGAGAAGCATACGGAAGGTTCGCTGGACGTGAGAAGCATATCCTTGCTCAGCCAATTGCCCGGCTTGTTGAAGCGATACCTAACCTGCAAGTGGAGGGATCGGGGTTCGCTCGCAATTATGTTTGCGCAAGCTCCTCTGATCGGCGCCTTGGTCGGATGGATTTTTCGGGAGGGTCCCCTCAACTCCGCGCTCTTTTTGTTGGTTTTCGTTTCTCTGTGGTTCGGTACAAACAACTCCGCCAAGGAACTGGTGGGCGAAAGAAGCATTTTCCGCAGGGAGAAGAGAAGCGGCCTTTCCCCCCTTGGCTATTTGTTCTCCAAGTTCTCCGTCCAAGCAGCTCTAACCTTGATACAATGCTGCCTGCTGGTAGCGGTAAGCGACCTTTTCCTGGATTTTACCTTTTCCTTCCTTTCCGCCGTCGGCATATGCTGGTTGACCTCCCTTGCAGGCATATCTGCGGGCTTATGCGTCAGCGCCTGGTCAAGGACGGAAGTTACTGCAATCGTCGCGGTCCCGCTTATCCTCATTCCCTTCATCCTATTCGGCGGACTGCTCAAGCCTTATAACGAAATGGGGGATCTTTCGCGGGTCGTGGCTTTCTTTAACCCTGCCCGCTGGGGTTACGAGGCAATCGTGCAGGTCGAAAGGAAAGGCCATTCCGACTACACGCCAAGTCCAAAGAGGTTGGTTGGCGAGCTACGGGATGCCCTCAAGGCGGTCGACGCAGGCGCCCCCGCTTCAAAGTTTGAATTTGAGGAGGAGGATTCCAGCCTGTTGGCTTTCAACGAGGACGAAGATCTCAAGAAAGGCAATGCCGGTCCCGGTTACAGGAGAGGCAGGCTTTTTCTTGCTTGCGCCTTGCTCCTTGCAATGACCGCTCTTACCAAATTCGGCTGCTACTACAGGGTGCGCTCAGAGCGCTAGCAAAAATAACCTTTCGTCATAAGCAAGTGGGACAAGAAACCATGAATATACTCAAGCATCCGAAACTTTTTTTGGCGTTGGTAATTGCGGTTCTACTGGTCGCTCTAGCGGCGAGTAATCCCGGGACCGAGGACTTCCAGCAGTGGTATGGTGAAAAACACGGCTTGGCTGGAACCTTGCTTGCGGTTGCCGTGAAACGGGAAAATCGGATTTTCTTCAGTACCTTCGAATTGGGCGACGACTTTTTTCTAAAAAAAAGAACCGTTGCCGTAGGTGTAGGCGGCCTTTTGTTTGAGCTTGCTGAATGATGCCCAAGCGAATGCACGTTGGATGACTGACGAATCCAGTACCCTACGACACGGTTGGCTTTTCGGTTAGCACCGCATCGAGCGCTTGCTCGGTCGTGGGGGCATGGGCGAAGTGTATGAGGTCGAGCATGAACTTACTGGAAAACGCCATGCCTTGAAATTGCTCAGCACAGACGTCATGGAAGTTTCAGGAACCTTGGAACGTTTCCAACGGGAAGCGAAGGTAATGGCCCGTTTGGAACACCCGGTATCGTGTGGGTGGACTTGACCGGTGAGGACCAGGGCCGCCACTGGTTGCGCATGGAATTGGTGCCCGGACGCAAACTCGAGGGCAAGCGGGTGATCACGCTTGAGGAATACGTGGAAGTCAAGGGCGGACGATTGCCCGAGTCCGAGGTGAAGAAGCTTACGAAGGAAATGCTCGAAGCCCTTGGTCATGCCCACGATCAGGGTTTCGTTCACCGGGACCTCAAGCCTGCGAACGTCCTGCTCGATGGCGAAGGCTTGAAGATTGCTGACTGCGGCTTGGTCAACGCGGCGGGGGCGGACTGGATGGATACGCAGGTGCGAAGCACGGTTATCAATCAGGACATGGAGGGCGGATCGGGTACGGGGTCACGCTCACGTGCGATCATGGGTACCTATTCGTTCATGAGTCCCGAGCAAAAAGCCGGTTTGTCCTGCGGACGGCTCGAACCGCGTCAGGAACGGCGGTTCTTGGAACGGCTCGGCGAGCTACGCCCGTTGCGCGAGTCGGGGCAGGGACGGGCCCGCCATCAGCTCCCGCGACCTGGGCTTCCGCCTCAGTCTCCGACCGGTCAGCAAGTAGGAAGGCGGCGTGAGGACTCCGGGACGCCCTACTTTTCGAGGCGGGTGATGCGTTCTTGGGAAAACGGGTGGGAGCTTATCATCTTATCAAGAAGGTTGCTTTCCCCTTCCTTTTTCATGAATCGACGGAGCACTTCGATGCCTGCCTCACTATCATAGCCGGCCTCATCGGCATAGTCGCGACCCTTGGCGTCGGCCTCATACTCGTCCACTTGACCAAAGGGAGCGCTTATCATCAGACCGGCATTGGCCCCCGTCTCGACGATATCCCCGAATCCACCCGCAACATGGAGGGTCTTGGCTTTACGGTCGCAATGTCCGCAAGTCACGTGAGCTATCTCATGGCCGAGCACCCATGCCATTTCGTCCTCGCTGGCTAGAGACTTGATCATGCCGGTAGTAAGGTAGAGGTATCCACCGACCGAAGCGAATGCGTTGAGGTCCTTGTCCTTGATCAGGTGAAGTGAGAATTCATGGTCAAGCCCGTTGGCTTTCCTTACTTTATCCAGGACCGAACGGGCTCTGGTCAACCGTTTGTCAGTAGTTATGAGGCTTACTTCACCGGTCAGGCGTTCATGAAACCTTTTGCCGGCTTTTTCCTGCCAGCCTTCCTGGGCGGGAATAGCGTCTATGGCGATTCCTTGGGCGGTATTGATCGCCCCGAAGGCAAGGTCGACAAGAGATCCAGAGGATTGGTTGGCTCCTCCCTCGAATTGTTGTAGCAGTTTAGCGTACTCGATGAGGACGGGCAAGCCTTGTTCTATCATGATTCCCGCAAGAGGCCTGGGGTCAGTATGCTGGTCCCATGAGCTGGGAACTTCAATTTCCGATGCCTTCGAGGAGGAGGTTTCTGAAGCCTGGCCGCCAGGATCTTCACCGCATCCCGATATAAAAAAAGGCAAAATACAAAAAAGTGATACAATTTTCATTTAATTGTTGAACCTAGGCTCAGAGTCCGAAGGGTCAAGCTTTTGGGGGAATTGTGTGAAGTTGATCGAGGGCGAGCTGGAGGCTGATATTCCTGGTGCGAAAGGTCTGCGTCCATCGTTTTTAATGAACCGTTTTTCTGGGTTCGAATCCCTCCGCCGGTACCAAGCGAGGCTTTGCAATCGAAGTCACGGGCTTTATTTCAATTCGATTGTGCCGAC
>MDTD01170837.1_pt1 | contig 11243 bp, 9 predicted proteins | sample 811221 | NCBI WGS metagenome assembly MDTD01 (sample SAMN05326646, study PRJNA326480) | marine metagenome | isolation source: seawater | place: Pacific Ocean: South West | collected 2011
GACTGAAATAATTCAATTTTATATTTAATGTTGTCAAATTTTAATGTTGGTTCCTTTGAGAATCTTAAATAACTATCATAAATTAATTCACCAATTTCAATATTTTTTATTTTAAGATTTATAAGTTTTTTTTTGGATTTAATTTTTATTAATTTTTTATAAATTTTAAAAATATTGATAATTTCATTTATACTAAAATTGTAATCAATTTTATAAATACTATTGTCTTGATAAAAAAAAATTTTTTTTGGATTATAAAAATAATTAATTGACATGTTATAAAATTTGAAATTATCAAATGACATATTTTTAAATGCATTAAGAACAACATAATGTGAAAGTTGGGCATCGATAAGACTATTGCTTTCGAAGAGTACCTCAGGTTTTTTTTTAACTTTATTGTTGATCTTTAATTGTGAATAATTTTTATTATAAAAAATATAAAAAAAATAATTAACAATAAATTGTATTGTTTTAATCAATTTTAATATTGAGTAAATAAATATACTTTTTAAATAAAGTTGCATAATCTTAGTTTAAAGGTTTATATCCCATTTTTTTATTAGTATTTTAATAAATATTATGTTTACAAATCTTTTATCAATAACTAAATAAATTATTCAAAATGTTATTAAAAAATAAGGTAATTATTAAATTTTTTTAATCATGAAAGTATATAGTTCATTTTTAAGTAAAATAAAAAAAAGAAAATCCTCTGTCCTTGTGATTGGGCTTGGATATGTTGGGTTACCATTAATTAAATTAATTAGCAAAAAGGGATTTAGATGTAATGGCTTAGATGTAAATAAAACTTTAATTAGTCAACTTCAATTAGATAAAAGTCTAAGTAAAATCAATTTTAACTATAAATACGAAGATATCGATTTTGAAAATATTGATATTGTAATAATAGCACTACCTACTCCACTTAAGTCAAACAGGGAGCCAGACTTATCTTATATTAATAGTGCAGTTAATAAAATAAATAATAAAAGACTTAAAAATTCATTGATAATCCTTGAAAGTACATCTTACCCAACCACTACAGATGATCACGTTGTCAAGAAATTTATAAAAAATTTTAATATAGGAAAAAATATTTTTATTGCATACTCACCTGAAAGAGTTGACCCTGGAAATTCAAAGTACAACATTGAAAATACACCCAAAATTGTTTCTGGCTATACAAAAAATTGTAAAATTTTAGTTAATGAATTTTATAAAAAAGTTTGTAAAAAAATCGTGTTAGCATCATCATTAGAGCATGCCGAAATGGCAAAATTATATGAAAATATTTTTAGATCTGTAAATATTGGACTAGCTAATGAAACTAAGAATATTTGTTTAAGATTAGGATTAGATTTTAATGAAATTTTGAAACTCTCATCTACTAAACCATTCGGTTTTATGCCTTTTTATTCAGGACCAGGTGTTGGAGGCCATTGTATACCTGTTGATCCATTTTACTTAAGTTGGTTTGCAAAAAAGAAAAAAATAAATACTAAATTTATAAAACTCGCAGGTGACATCAATGATAATGAACCACATAATATAGTTAAAAAATTTCAAAAAATATTAAAAGAAAAATCAATAAAAAAAACTAATAAAATTTTAATACTTGGATTATCTTATAAAAAAAATATTAGCGATGTTAGAAATTCGCCATCTTTAGAAATTTATAAAAAATTAAAAGATCTTAAATACAATTTAGATTTTAATGATAATTATGTAAAAGAAATTAAATTTAAAAATAAAATTTTTCAATCAGTCAAATTAAAGAATTATAATAAATATAAAATTATCTTACTTCTAACTGATCATGATTATTACAAGAAATTAAAATTTTTAAAAAATCAAATTATTATTGATACTCGAAATTATTTCTTAAAATATAATAATATTTTCAATATTTAATTTTAATGAAAAAAATAACTGTAATCATTCCCTCAAGATTTTTAGATAATAAATTAGTAATTTTCATTAGAACTTTTCAAAAAAAATTTAAAAAAATAAATTTAAATTTTCTAATAATTGTAAAAGAAGTTAAAATTAAAAAACCTAAAATAAAGAATTCAATTATTTTAACTCAAAAAAAAAAAGGTTTTATGAATGCATGTTTTGAAGCAATAAAACATGTTTCAGATGATTACTTTACTTTTATTTATGACGATGACATTTTCAGTAAACAAATTGAAAAAATGTATGAAAAAGTAAATGATTATAAATTTGTAATGACATATGGAAAAGTAAGCAACATTAAAAAAAAATATAAATTTGACAGGATTAATTTTAAAGAAATAAATAGTAATGAAATTTTAAATACATTTTATGGAGGTAAAATTTCAAAATTACCTTTTACACCTGTTAGTCCAATATGTGCTATATTTGAAAAAAAAATATTAAATAAATGGAAATCTAATATTTTTAAATATACCAGTAAATCAAAACTTAGAAAAATATTTTTGTTAGATTTAAATATTGGTCCAGATCTTATCCTTTATTTAATTCAACTAAGGTCTTTAAAAAAAGAAATTTTATTTACATTTCCAAATCAAGTATTTTTTTCAAATCACAAAAACTCTATGAGTTATATACTTGGCAAAAATAAGTTACAAATTGGCTATTGGCTAGCTAAAAATATTATTTTTGAAGATAAGAAAATTCAAAAAAAAGAAATGGAAAACTATTACACATATTCTATATTTATTGGAAAGATTTTAATGTATAAAAACTTGATCTTTTATCTTTTGAAAAAAGAAAATTTCTATATTTCTTTAAAAAGAGAAATTATTTTTTTAAAAAAAAAAAAAATTAAAACATCTATCTTTTATCTACTTAAAATTATTTACAATAAACTATTTAGATTGATTGTTGAGAGATGAATCTATTAAATTTATTATTGTCAGCAATTAAAAAAATTGGCATTCTGATTTATTTGTTAAGACCAATACCATTTGGTTTGGGATATAATCAATATAAAATATATTTAATCAAAAAAAAAATAAGAAAAAAACCAATTAATATAAAAAAATATATTGATGAGAGAATTATAGAAATACCTTGGATAATTAAAAATTTAGGTAAATATAAATCGAAAAATATTTTAGATGCTGGATGCACTTTAAATTTTGATTACTTAATAAATAGAATTTTAAAAAATAATAACAATATATTATTTACTAATATTTTTCAGGAAAAATATAAATTTTACTCAAAATCAGTAAAATATATTACTGGTGATGTTTCAAATTTACCTTTAAAAAATAACCACTTCGATGCAGTTACATGCCTGTCAGTTTTAGAACATGTTGGATTTAATAATAATATGTATGATTACAAAAAAAAAAATAAATCCAGCATAAACTTTAGAACAAATAAAAATTTGTTTAAAAAAGCTATTAAAGAATTTAATAGAGTATTGAAACCAAATAAATGGTTATACTTATCATTTCCTTTTGGAAAGAAAATGATTTTTGATAATTTTCAACAGTTTGATATGTATGATTTGAAAAAAATGATTAAAGTATTCTCACCAAAAAAGTTTATTCTAAATTTTTATATGTTTGAAGATATGAAATGGAAAAAGGTTTTCTATGAAAATTGCAGAAATTGCGAACCAATTTATAAAGATAATACGGGCATATCATCTAAATCAATAGTTTTACTTAAAATGAAAAAATAAAAATGAGTGAAATTTACAGAAAGATAAACAAATGTAGAATTTCTGACGACACTAAATTAGTTAATATAGCTAAACTTGGACCACTTAGCTTAACAGGTACTTTTTTAAAAAACAAAAATATAAAAATTCCAATTACTCCAGTTGATCTAGTTTTTTCAAACAAGTCTTTCCTATTACAACTTAACCACAACTATAATCAAAAAGTATTGTTTGGTAAAAATTATGGATATAGATCAAGCCTGAACCAATCCATGAAAAATCATTTAGTAGACAAATCAAAAAAAATTTCAAAAAAAATTAATTTTAAAAAAGGTGATGCAATTTTAGATATAGGTAGTAATGATGGTACATTTTTAAATTCATTTTCAAAAAAATTGGTTAAGTTTGGAGTAGATCCAACAGCAAAAAAATTTAGAAAATTTTACAATAAAGATATTAAAGTAATTCCAAGTATTTTTGAAAAGAAAATTTTTAAAGGATATAACATAAAATTTAAATTAATTTCATCAATAGCAATGTTTTATGATTTAGATGATCCAAGAAAATTTTGTGACAATGTTAGTGATTATTTAGATCCAGATGGTATTTTTCATATAGAGATTGCTTATTTACCAGATATCTTAAAAAAATTTTCATTTGATACTTTTTGTCAAGAGCATTTAACTTATTATAGCTTCATGTCTTTTCAATACCTTATTAATCAAACCTCATTTAAAATAATTGACTTTAATCGAAATTCTATAAATGGTGGTAGTATAAATTTTCATTTAGCTTTTAAAAACTCAAATTGGAAGATAAACAAAAATAAAATTAATAAAATTTTATCTTATGAAAAAAAAATAAAAATTAATAAGGCTAAAACCTACTTAGACTATTTCAAGAAAATAAAAATTAATTCAAAGGAAATAAACTTATTTTTAAAAAAACTTAAAAAAGAAAAAAAAACTATTTATGCGATGGGTGCTTCCACAAAAGGCAATGTTATTTTACAAATGTGTAAATTAGATAATAAAATTATTAGTGGAATTTATGATGTAAATCCATTTAAATTTGGGATGTATACCCCAGGAACAAAAATAATAATTAAAAACGAAAATGAGATAAAATATGATAGACCAAATTATGTGCTATTGTTAATTTGGCATTTTAAAAAGACCTTAAAATTTAAACTAAAAAAATTAAAATCAATAAAATCTAAATATATCTGGCCATTTCCAAAGTTAAAGGTGACTAAGGATTAATTATGTATAGAGAAAAATTTGATTATTTAGTTTTCGGTGCAAATGGTCAAGATGGTTTCTTTATGACTAGATATTTACTAAAAAAAAAATTTAAAGTAATTGCAGTTGCAAGAAAAAATTTTTTAATTTTAAATAAATTAAACTTAAATCATAAAAAAAGTTTAAAGATACTAAATTTAAAAGAGTATAATAAAAAAAATTATTTTGAGATTTTTAAAAATTTAAATGTAAAAAAAATTTTTTTTTTTGCTGGATTTAGTAAAATACCTGAAAATGAAATTGAAAAAAAAAAGTGTCTAGAGGGAAATTTCAAAATAATCCGGTCTTTTTTAGAATTTATTGACCAATATAAATCTTCGCTTAAAGTTCTTTATATTTCTTCATCAGAAATTTATGGTTCAAAACAAAAAAAAAAAAGAAATGAAAATTCTTTAATTAAACCAGAGAATTTTTATGGTGAGTGTAAATCTAGAACGCAAAAACTCATCATAAAGTTAAGAAAAGAAAAATCACTATTTATATCCTCAGCTATTGCTTATAATCATGAGTCAATATTAACACCGCAAAATCATTTGATACCAAACCTAGTTGGAAAGTTTGTTAATTGTAAAGATAAAATTATAAAAATTTTTAATCCTAATGAATTCAGAAATATATCTCATGTCTATGATTTTTTACCTATATTTAAAAAAATTCTTGATCTTGAAAAACCTAATGATTTTATCATGGCAAATGATATTAATTATAAGATTATTGATATAGTAAAGATTATAAATAAAAACTTTTATAGTAATAAATTTAAGATTAAAGTTCAGAGAAATAAAAAAATTTCTATTTCAAGAAAAGCTGATAATAAAAAAATTAAAAAATTATTTAATTATGAACCAAGATATGACATTTATAAAATTCTTAAAAGGTTTTTTTCATATAAAAAAAAGTATGCTTAATGACAAGTTATAAAAAAATATTAAATCTTATTGACCAAAAAAATAAAAAATATTTACTTTTTTTAGTATTTTTGTCTTGTGTATCAGTTATTTTAGAAACATTTAGTATTGCGGTCGTAATACCCTTAGTAAGCATAATTATACAGCCAGATTTTTTACTTAAATATAAAGGAACAAAATTTGATCAAATAATACCAGATTTTTTTTATGATGTTACACACGGTCAATTAATGATCATATTTTTAATACTGTTTGGAGTAACCTTTTTATTAAAAAATATTTATCTTCTTATTAATGATTATTTTGTAGCTTCTTTTTCAAATAAGTTAAAAGCTAATTTAACAAATAGACTATTGGATAGATATCTTTTTCAAGATTATCTGTTTCATGTTAATAAAAAATATTCAAATTTTTTAGCTAGTTTAACTACAGAAGCTGCATTCCTTGTAAATGGAATATTAAATCCTCTGATTGTTCTTTTTACAGAAATATTATTAATTTTAATGCTAGTCTTTATTATAATTATATTTCAATTATATAAAGTAATTTTAGTTTTTGGTATTTTCTTTCTAATGGGCCTTCTATTGATCAAGGTAATTAAAAAATTTTCAGTTCATTGGGGTAAATTAAGAGAGCAAGAGGAAAAAATAAGATTAGAAAGTTTAAATAAGTTACTATCTGGTATTAGAGACGTGATTTTAATTGGTAAAAAAAAAAATCTGTTAGAAAAATTTAGTTTTTCTGAAAAAAATATTGCTAAGTATAATATTAAAAATAACCTACTTTTAAAAACACCTAAATATGTTTTTGAAACAATGGGAGTTTTTGGATTGGTAATTTCAATTATCATTTTAAAAAAAACAGGGAGTTCTACTTTTGAAATTCTTACAGTGGCAAGTTTTTTTGTTGCTACATCTTATAGAGCAATACCGTCTATTAATAAAATTTTACAATGTTACCAAACAATTAAATATTATTTTCCTGTAGTTGATTTACTAAATAATGAATTGTCCTTATCTGATAAAGTATCTTTTTCTGATGGAAAAATTAATTTTAAAAATGAATTAATATTAGAAAACATTTCTTTTAAATATCCAAATACTGAAAACAATGTACTTGAAGATGTAAATTTGTTTATAAAAAAAGGATCAATTACTGGAATTATAGGAACCACAGGTAGTGGAAAAAGTACCTTGATCGATCTTATATCCGGATTAATTAAATATAATAAAGGGAAAATGTGTGTAGATGGGATAGAGTTAGATACTTTTGCAAAAATAAGAAATTGGCAAAATACTGTTAGCTATGTGTCGCAAAATACATACCTAATGGATGATACAATTCAAAATAATATTGGATTTGGATTAGATTCAGGTGAAATTGATAAAAATTTAATAAATAAATCTATTCAAAACTCTCAATTGGATGATTTTATCAATACTCTTCCTGATAAAATTAATACTTATGTAGGTGAAAGAGGTGTGAGCTTGTCTGGAGGTCAAATTCAAAGAATTGGGATTGCAAGAGCAATGTATAGAAATTCTGATTTTTTAATTCTTGATGAAATAACTAGTTCTTTAGACAAAGATACAGAAACCAAAATTATGCAAAAAATTACTAACAATGTTAACAACCAAACTATACTTATTGTTACACATAACTCTGATTTATTAAAATATTGTGATGATGTGTATAAAATTGAAAATAAAAAACTAATTAAATTAGAAAATAGTTAAATATCGTAATGTAGATTTAAATGAAAGAACATTTAAGACATTTTATTGATAAAAAAAGGGCAACACTATTAGGTGTTGGTCCTATGAGTAAAAATTGCATTGATGCGTGTTGTGAAATTGCATCACCAACCATTCCACTTATGTTAATAGCAAGCAGACGACAAATAGATAGTGAAGAGTTTGGTGGAGGTTATGTTCAAAATTGGACAACTTCTGATTTTAGTAAGTATGTTTTGAAAAAAAATAAAAATATAATTTTATGTAGAGATCATGGGGGTCCATGGCAGAATAATCTTGAAATTGAAAATAAACTAAGCTTAAGAGATGCAATGAAATCAGCGAAGATTTCTTACCAGAGAGATATAGATAATAACTTTAAAATTATACATATTGATACTAGCATCAATTTTTCAAAAAAAAAATTAACATTAAAAGAGTCTTTGAATAGATTATTTGAATTAATTATTTTTTGTCATGATTATGCTAAAAAAAAAAATAAAAAAATATTGTTTGAGGTAGGAACTGAAGAACAATCAGGAACAACTAATACCTTTGAAGAAATAGATTTTTTTTTAAATCAAATTTCTAATTTTTGTAAAAAGGAAAAATTGGATAAGCCAGCTTTTATAGTGCTTCAAACTGGAACAAAAGTTATGGAGATGGAAAATGTGGGTTCGTTTGAGTCTGATCTTAGGGTTAAATATGAAATTCCTCCTGAAATACAAATTTTTAAAGTTTTAGAACTTTGTAAAAAATACGGAATATGGATGAAAGAGCATAATGGAGATTATCTATCAAATGAATCTTTAAAATGGCATCCACTTCTTGGAATACATGCTGTTAATGTTGCACCTGAATTTGGAGTTGAGGAGACAAAAAAATTTATTGAAGTTCTTGATTTTTATAACTTAAAGAAAATTAAAGAACAATTTTTAGATCTTTCTTATTCTTCAAATAAATGGAAAAAATGGTTAAAAGAAAATTCTAAAACTACAGACTTTGAAAAATCTATTATTTCAGGTCATTATGTTTTTTCTGATCCCAAATTTAATGAAATAAAAAAAAAAATGCATAGTAGTTTAAAAAATAAAAAAATTAATATTGATAAAATTTTACGTTTACATGTAAAATCAAAAATAATTAGATATTTAGAACACTTTAAATTAATGAATAAATGAATAAACCAGTTTGCACTATAATATTAAATAGAAACTTACCCAAAGTAACAGATAAATTATATATAAATTTAAAAAAAAATAATCCAAATTCAGATTTTTTTATACTTGAGGCCGGATCTGATAAAAAAAATCTTTCAAAAAACTATACGTGGCATGCTAATTCAAAAACCATTAAAAAAAATGGTTTAAGATTTGCCAGAGGAATTAATTATGCCGTAAAAACATTAATTTTAGAAAAAAATTTTGACAAATATGATGCTTTCTTTTTTTTAACAAATGATACGACTTTTGAAAATTTTGAAGTGATAAATAAATTATATAAAATTTTATTTTCTTTAAATAAACTTGCAATTTTATCTCCGTGTTCAAAAGAATGGGGAGAATATAAAATACTTAAAAAACAAAAAACTAAATTTTTTTGGCATATTGTAAATAATGCTATAATGATAAAAAAAAATTTTATAAGAGATGTTATGCCGACAAATCCAAATTATCTAAATATTTTATTTGATGGTACAAATTTTAGAGGTTATGGTTTAGAAACAGAGCTTATTTCTAAAGCCTATGCTAATAATTGGGGTGCAGCAATAACTAGCTCTGTATTAGCAGATGAAAATGAGAGTTATCTTCTAAATTCTTATAAAAAAATTAAAACTAATAATTATGAGAAAAATTTGGAGCTATATATAAGAGATGGAAAAAAATGGATGAAGAACAAATATGGATTTAATAGTAAATGGGCGTTACAAATGTACAGCAAAAATTTTTACGATAAATTTTTTGACAATAACCCTGAATATATCAATTATAAGATTTAATGATTAAAAGAATAAATAAACCTTGGGGATATGAAGAACTTATAGAATTTAATAAAAAATATATGTTTAAAAAATTGTTTATGAAAAAAGGCCACAGGTGTAGTTTACAATTTCATAATAAAAAAAAAGAAACAGTTTATGTCTTGTCTGGAAAACTGAAGTTGATATTGAAAAAAAGGAATAAAACTTATTTTAAAGAAATGACCAAAGGGCAAAGTATTTCAATTCTTCCAAAAACAATACATAGGATGGAAGCAATATCTAATTGTTATTATCTTGAGGCAAGTACACCAGAAATAAGTGATGTAGTTAGAATTCAAGATGACTATAAAAGATAAAAAAAAATTAAAAGTATTTATACCTACAGCTGGCATTGGTTCAAGGCTCTATAATTTAACAAGAAACTTAAATAAATGCTTAATTGAAATTGGTAACAAACCTGCAATAAGTTATATAATAGAAAACTTTCCAGAAAACACTGAATTTGTTATCGCCTTGGGGTTTGATTCTAAAAAAGTCAAAGATTTTTTAAAACTAACTTACCCCAATAAAAAATTCTATTTTTCATATGTGGATAATTTTTCAGGACCAAAGTCGTCACTTGGTTATTCAATGAAATGTTCAAGGAGGTATTTGCAATCTCCATTTTTTTTTGTTGCATGTGACTCTATTTTTTTTAATAAAATTAATAAGCAAAGAAAAAATTGGATAGGTTATTCAAAAGTAGTAGATAATAAAAATTATAGAAAGCTATCCTTTTCAAATAAATTCATTATTTCAGATATTTATGAAAAAAATTATAAAAAAAAAAAATTATATCCTTATGTAGGTGTTGCATCAATTTTAGATTACAAAAAATTTTGGAAAGGTATTGATGACTCTTTAGAAAAATATAGAAAATTGGGAGAGATTCATGGTCTTAAAAGTCTATGCAAAAATAAAAAAGCGTTTGCGAAAGAATTAGATTGGTATGATATAGGAAATATTAAATCTTATAAAGCTAATAAGAAAAAATTTAATAATAAAGAGTTAAATATCTTACCAAAAGCAGATGAATCTATTTGGTTTATAGGTGATAAAGTAATCAAATTTTCACAAAATCATGAATTTATAAAAAAAAGAGTTGAAAGACAAAAATTACTTAAAAACTTTACTCCTAAAATAATTAATTATAAAAAAAATTTTTTTTTATATAAAAAAATTGATGGTGAAGTTTTATCAAAAAATTTAAATTTAAATAATTTTAAAAATTTATTAAAAAATTTAAAAATATTCTGGAAAAAAAAGAAAATTAATAAATTATATTTTGAAAAAAAATGTTATCAATTTTATAAAATAAAAACTCAAAAAAGAGTTAGTATCTTTACTAAGAAATTTAAAAACGAGGATAAGATTAATTTAATTAATGGGAAAAAAGTTTTTGCAATTAATAAAGAATTATCAAAAGTTAATTGGAAATACATATCTAAAGGTTTACCGGTTAATTTTCATGGTGATTTACATTTTGAAAATATTTTATTAAAAAAAAATAAATTTTATTTTTTAGATTGGAGACAGGATTTTTCAAAATTAAAATATTGTGGAGATTTATATTATGATCTTGCTAAGTTAATGCATGGTATTATTGTTGATCATAATAAA
>MDTD01033680.1_pt1 | contig 11242 bp, 9 predicted proteins | sample 811221 | NCBI WGS metagenome assembly MDTD01 (sample SAMN05326646, study PRJNA326480) | marine metagenome | isolation source: seawater | place: Pacific Ocean: South West | collected 2011
AGATAAATCATTTAAAAGATTTTTATATGATGCCTCATTACATTTAATGGATAAAGAGATTGGAAATTTAATAAAAAATTTAAAAAAAAATGGAAAGTTAAGTTCAACAAAAATCATTATTACCGCTGATCATGGTTGTGAAATGTATGATAGTGCTGCTAGAGGAGAAAATGAGATCTTTGGTTTTAGGACTCATAAAGAGCACATTACGGTTCCTTTAATTTACTACAATTCCTCAAAAAAATTTGTAAACAAAGGTTTATATGATTCGATGAGTATATCAGCAAGTATCCTTGATGATTTAAATTTAAAAGCTCATAATTCCTTCAAGGGGAAATCAATTTTTAGAAATGGAAATAATGAAATAATATCTGAAAACTGCGGTAGGGGAAATTGTGATATTAAAAATAAAGATCTTTATTTTACTGTTACATCAAGGAGTTTTAAAGCGATGTTTTTGTTAAAAAAAAACAAATTATCTATTGAAAGACTCTATGACTTAAAAAATGATGAGGCAGAAGTTGAAAACCTGATAAATAAAAAAAACTACTTTCATATAATTAAACATAAAACTCAAACCTTATTAAAAGAAAGAAACTCTGTTTTAAAAAAAAGATTTATCGTAAAAAAACCTTTAAGTAAATTTTACGATCAATTGAATTAATTTTATTTGTCGTAAATATTATCAAATACAAAATATGTTAGGTTTAAATAGAAAGAGTTTAAAAATTGCATTACCTACTTCAAGTTTTCTTCCGTCATTAGGAGGAGCTGAGATTGGCTTACATAATATTTGTCTGAAATTAATTGAAAAAGGTCATACACCTTTTGTTATAACAAGTTATTCACACAAAAAAAAAAATGAAATTTTGAACTTTTCATTTCCCTATAAAATAATTTCATTACCACCTAAAATTTCATCAATTTTTGAAAAAAATTTTAAAATAGGTTTTTTTTTTTTGATTTATTTTATAGCTACTTACAAAAAAAATATAATTTTGATTTTTGGCACGCTACTTTTGGATATCCAATTGGATTGTCAGTAATACACTTTTGTGTAAAAAAAAAAATACCACACTTAGTTAGATGTGTTGGAGAAGATATTCAAATTAATCAAGAAATTTCGTATGGTTACAGAATTAACAAGAAAATTGATTCTTTAATTAAAAATACATTTACTAAATCTGATTGTATGATTGCAGTTTCAGGTTCAATAAAAAATGATTACCTGAAGTTAGGTATTAAACAAAATAATATTCATTTAATTCCTAATGGTGTGGACCTAAAAAGAATTAACAAATTTAGAAAAAAGAAGAGAATTTATAATGATAACAAAATTATATTGTTATCCTTAGGTAGGTACCATAAAAAAAAAAATTTTGAAATTTTAATTTCAGTTTATGAAAAACTTATTAAAGATAAATATAAATTCAAAGCCATAATTGCTGGTAGTAATATGGAAAGTTTAAAAAATAAAGTAAAAAGAAAAAAAATTGATAATGTAGTAAAAGTTTTTAACATTGAAAAGAAGATAAAAAGCGTAAATCAGATACCAAACAATGAAGTTTTTGAATTATATAACAACGCTGATTATTTTGTTATGACTTCGAAAATAGAGAGTTTTGGTATAGTTACAATCGAGGCAATGGCTTTCGGACTTCCAGTATTAGCAGCTAATAGCCCGGGAAATATTGATGTTTTGGAAAATGGAAAGTTTGGAATAATTTATGATAATTCAGAGAGCGATCTTTTGAGAAAACTAAAGATTATTTTACAAAAAGAAAATAAAGAGAGGCTTTCTAGGAAATCTTTAGAGAGAGCCAAAATTTATGATTGGTCGGTTATAGTTGATAAATATATAAATTTATATTATCAACTAATTAAAAAGCGAACTCTAGATTGTAAAAAATAAATCACATTAAATCGATTTGAGACCAGACTTTTTTCATATAGGTTACCCTAGAACGGGAACGACATTTTTACAAAGCAGTATTTTTAAACAATGCCGCAATGAAGTTTTTTTTCAAAAAAGTAAAGTACCTTTTTTTTATAAGTGGAAACCAGAACTCAAAAATGAGATTTACCATGATATCAAAAGAGATATTATAAAAGGTAAGATATTTTTGGATACTGAAGAAGAGTTTAGTGGAGATATGTTAAGAGACAATTATGAGTTTCCAAGATATATCTCAGAAATTAATAAAAATGCAAAGATAATTTTAACTATTAGGTCGCAATTTTCCATTATACCTTCAATTTATAATTTATATATTAAAAAAGGTGGCCAGTTAAACTTTGATGAGTATCTTAAATTAATTATAAAAAATGAAAAATTTAACTTTTTTAAACTTTACAATCAATATTTAAAGTTTTTTAAAAAAGAGCAAATTTTAGTCCTATTCTTCGAGGAATTAATTGAAAACCAGAAGATTTATATAGAAAAAATTTTAAACTTTATGAGGATTAAAAGAAAAAAAATAAATACAAAAATCGAATCTCGCTTTAAAAACGCGAGTCCTGGGTTTGAATATATATATTGTACTTATTTATTAAATAAAATCCTTGATTTAAAGATTCCCACAAGATTAATGAGTTTGAACCAAAGAAAAATTGCTTTGAAAAATCTACAAAAACGAAGACAAATATTACATCCTATATTTTTTATACTTAGCAGATTAAAAAAAATTTTTGGAAAAAATAAACTTGAATTAAATTTAGAACAAAAAAAGATTGTTGAAAAAGCATATTCAATGGATAATAAATCTTTATTTAAAAAGCTAAGTAACACCTCCTTTACAAAGTATTATCCATAATTTATAAAATCATTAATGAAAAATATTTTCTTCATCATAATTGATGCCTTTAGATTTGATTCATTAAATGACGATGTTTCAAAAAAAATTGCACCGAATTTAAAAAAACTTTGTGATGAAGGTATTTTACAAAAAGTTACTACCAATGGACAGACCACAAAGTTTGCTTTACCCTCAATATTTACGCAAACCTTTCCTTTAGATTATGGAGGATACAATTACGGAATTAAAAATAAACCTAGAAGTTTTGTAGAATTAATAAACAAAAAAAACTTTTTTTGTAGAATGTTTGAAGGTCACGATGTAGACGGTCCTTTTGGATGTATGGAAAGAGGGTTTAACTATAATGGATGCTATTATGATAAAAGAATACTTTTGGAAGGATTTATAAAAAAAAAACTACTTTATGATGTTAAAAAATGGCAACTAGGGGAAATTAATAGGAAGGAAATTTTAAAAACTATTCAAAAGGAAATTTTAGAGATTCTTAATTACATGAAGAAACAGGAAAGAGTAAAGCATAGTTTTTTTGTAGATAAAATAGGACCTTATTCAAAAAGAGAAAAAGAACTACTTGATGAGGAAATTGCTTTACTTACTGATTATCCAGAGTTGATTTTAGAAAAAATCATTAAAATTAACCCTTATTTTTATTATGACTATATTGGAAAAAAACCCTCAAATTTAACATTTTTAAAATTTAAAATTAAAAATAAGCTTTTTTCATATAAAAAAAAACTTCAAACAACCTTTAATAGAATTTTTTCTACGGAGATTCATTTTGTTCCATCAAGACCAAAAGTTTCGTTAAGCTGTAAGAAGATGTTTATTGATGCTCTGAAAAATTATGAAAGGCATAATTCAAAAATTTTTACGTATATACATTTTATGGATTTACATGATCATCATGTTTTTTACCAATTTTTTGAAGATTTTTTTTCTAAGGTTAGATTGATTCCAAGAGTTTTTATTGCAAGATCAAAAAATAAAAAAAATAATTCTAGAAAGTTTACTTATGATTTAGCGCTTTGTAATATTGATTATCAATTCTCAATCTTTTTAAAAAAATTAGAAAAAATGAAAAAGATGAAAGATTCTATTTTTTTCATAACTGGCGACCATGGAGAAGGATGGGATAAAATGAGGTTAAAAGAATTAAAAAAAGATTTTGGTTTTAGAACATATTCTGAGCTTTTAACTGTTCCTTTTGTAATTTCACCGTTCAAATCAAAACAACTAAAGAACTCAAATCTTTTTGATAGCATGAGCATTTCTGCAACTATTTTAGATATTTTAGATATAAAACAACATAGCTCATTCAAAGGTAAATCAATTTTTTCAAAAGGAAATAAGATAATAATTACTGAAAGCTGTGGTAGAGGTAATGCTGATATTGAAAAAAAAGATATTTTTTTTACACTTACTGCTTCAAAATATAAGTTATTTTGTAAAATCGAAGGAAAAGTAATGCTTTTAAAAAGATTGTATTCTTTAGAAAGTGATGCCAGAGAATTAAAAAATATAATTAATAGCGCACCGTCAAAAGTTCTAAATGATTTTTTATCTTATCTTTATAGTAAAAGAAAAGAAATACTTACGATAAGAGGGTTTAGAAAAATACCAAGACTAAATCACTCAAATGTAAAAGTGAAAGCCGATCATTTAATAAATTAAATGAAAAAATTAGGTAAAGTCTATTGGATATGTGGTTTGGCTGGAAGCGGAAAAACCACCATTGCTGAACAGTTTTCTAAAAAACTTGAGTTAAAAGGGTTTACCCCTATTTTACTTGATGGGGATAACATTAGAGAAAGTTTTGATTTACCTAAAGATTTTTCTTATGAAGGTAGGCTAAAATTGGCAAGAATATATTCTAGACTGGCTAAACTGTTAAGTGATCAAGGATTTTTAGTTATAGTTTCAGTCATAGCAATGTTTAATGAAATTTTTAGTTATAATAGAAAAAACATTAAAAATTATACTGAAGTTTTCTTAGATGTTCCGATAGGTGAATTATCTATTAGAGATAAAAAAAAATTGTACAGCAAAGGCTTAAAGGGAGAAATAAAAGATGTAGTTGGTATAGATATTAAGCCAGAATTCCCAAAAAATCCCGATATTAAAATTCTTAATTATGGTAGTTCAACTGTAAATGATTCTGTAAATAAATTAGAAAGTCACTATGAAAAAAACAATAATTAAATATAAAACAAAGGCAGAGACTCTAAAAAATCTTACTGGTAAGCTCAGATATGCTGATGTATTACCAATGTATTTATTTACAACCAAGGATTGGAAAAAAAATCAAAATAAATGTACTAAAGAATTAAAAAAAAAGAATTGGTTTAAATGGCCTTTAATAGTCAGAAGTAGTCATAACAGTGAAGATTCTCACAATTCATCACTAGCAGGTCACTTTGATAGTATTTTGAATGTGAATTCAGACCTAGAGCTTATTGAGGCAGTTGATAAAGTTATAGAATCATATAAAACTAATTCAAAAATTAATCAAATTTTTATTCAACCCATGCTTGCAAATGTAAAAATGAGTGGTGTGGTACTTAGCCATGATATAAATACTTCCTCTCCATATTTTTCTATAAACTATAATGACACATCAACAGATACAACCTCAATAACTGGTGGATCAAAAAATAATAAGATTCTTTTTTATCATCATTCAAACAATGGAATCGTTCCCAAAAAATTAGAAAAAATTATATCATTGGCAAAAGAGTTATTTGAACATTCTGATCGTATTCCAGTTGATATTGAGTTTGCTACAGATAAAAATGATAAATGTTATTTACTTCAAATCAGAAAATTGATCTTAAAAAATTTTTCAAAAATAAGTACAGAAAACCATAATAAAACACTTAAAGAAATTGGAAATAAACTTGATAAATCTCTTAAATCACATCCATACCTCTTTGGAAAAAAAACAATATTTGGAGTTATGCCAGACTGGAATCCTGCTGAAATGATTGGGATAAGGCCAAGACCCTTGGCCTTATCTTTGTACCAGAATCTAATTACAGATTCTACTTGGGCATATCAAAGAGATAACTATGGTTATAGAAAACTAAGAGGCTTTCCCTTAATGCAGAGTTTTGGAGGAGTTCCTTTTATTGATCTTAGAGTTAGTTTTAATTCTTTTATACCAAAAAGCCTTGATAAAAAAATTGCAGAAAAATTAGTAAATTTTTATTTAGATGTTTTAACCCAGAAACCACATCTTCATGACAAAATTGAATTCGATATTGCATATACTTGTTATACCTTTGATCTTCCAGATAGAATAAGAAAACTTGAGAAAAATGGTTTTAGTGCTAATGAAATTAACAAGATAAAAAAATCATTACGAGATCTAACAAATAGAATTATTAATTATAATACTGGTATATGGAGGACAGATTTACAAAAAATTAAAGAGTTACTACCTAGAAGACAAATCATCGAAAAAAGTAAACTAAAAAAAGAGGATAAAATCTTTTTTTTACTTGAGGATTGTAGACGCTACGGTACTCTTCCTTTTGCAGGTTTAGCACGTGTAGGCTTTATTGCGGTAGAGTTTTTAAACTCTCTTGTAAAACAAAAGATTATCTCATTAGAAGATAAACAAAAGTTATTACTTTCATTGGAGACAATAACAACTTCGTTGTCCAAAGATATAAGAAAATTAAGTAGGAAAAAGTTTTTGCAAAATTATGGTCATTTACGCCCTGGTACATACGATATAAGGTCAAAAAGATATGATGAAAATTATGATACCTATTTTAGTTATCATTCAAAAAGTATTGAAAATCCAATCAAGAGAAGTTTTTCTCTTAGCTCAAAACAGAGAATCTTGATTGATAAATTACTAAAAAAACATGGAATTGATTATAATGCAGATTTTTTCATTAAATTTATAAAAAAAGGGATTGAAGCGAGGGAATACGCTAAATTTGAATTCACAAAAAATGTAAGTTTAATTCTTAAACTTCTTTCTGAATTAGGAAAGAAATATGGGATAACTAGAGATGATTGCTCATTTATTGATATAAGAATAATTTATGAGTTAATGAACTCAAGTAAGGATCTTGAATTCGTTTTAAAAAGAAGTATTGAATATGGTAAAGAAGAGTTCTTCAAGACGGAGAAATTAAATCTTCCAAGTTTGATTTATAAAACAAAAGATATTTGGTGTTTTTCTCAATTACCTTCAGAGCCAAACTTTATAACACAAAAAAAAATAATTGGACAGATTCAAATCGCCTCTGAGGATAAAGTTGATTTAGATAAAAAAATTGTTTTCATTAAAAGTGCTGACCCAGGTTATGATTGGATTTTTACAAAAAAAATTGCAGGCTTGGTTACAAAATATGGAGGAGCTAATTCTCATATGGCAATTAGAGCCAATGAACTTGGTATTCCCTCAGTTATAGGAGCTGGAGATCAATTCTACGACTTTTGGATTAAATATAACTTTTTATCAATTGACTGTAGTAAAAAAAAAGTAGAAGTATTATCTTGAAAGTAGGTATTACACAAAGAGTTATTTATAAGAATGGAGTCCCAAAAGATAGCCTTGATATTGGGTGGGATACTTTTTTAAAAAAATGCGGTATTGAATACGAATTGATTTCTAACAAAGAAAAAAACATTTCTCGTAATTATCTCAAACAATTTAAAGGAATAATTTTTACTGGTGGAAATAGCTTGATTTCTTGTAATGGCGATTCAAAAGAAAGGGATAAGGCGGAGAAAAAAATTTATACTTTAGCGATCAATATGCAAATTCCTTTAATTGGTGTGTGTCGAGGTATGCAACTTATTCAAGAAATGCATGGTATTAAGTTATTTAAAATTTTTGGACACGTAAAAAAAAAGCAAAAATTAATTATTAACAACAGAACCACAATTACAAATAGCTACCATAACTTTGGTACGAAAAAAAATGTGAAGGAGTTAACAGTATTTGCAAAGTCATTTGACGGCATTACGAAAGGTATATTAAGTAAAAAAAAAAGAATAATTGGAATTATGTGGCACCCTGAAAGAAATAATCCTTTAAAACCGTATGATATTAATCTCTTCAGAAAAATTTTTTTTAAATGAAATCATTAATTCTAGCTGCAGGTAGAGGAACAAGAATAAATGAAATTACAAGAAACTACCACAAATGCCTCATTAAACTCCAAAAAAAGCCACTTCTTAAATGGCAAATTAATGCTCTTAGTGAGTGTTCGTCAAAAATTTGTGTAGTGACTGGATATAACGAATCTAAGATAAAAGAAACGTTAAAACAAATCAAAAATATTACTTTCGTTAGAAATAAAGAATGGAAATCAAGTAATATGTTTTATTCATTGCTTTGTGCAAAAGAATGGGTAGGAAATAATGATTTAATTATCAGTTATTCAGATATATTTTATTCAAAATTAGCAATAAAAAAGCTATATAAGGAAAAAAGTGATATTTCAATTATTTATGACCCTAATTGGTACATGCTATGGAATATGAGATTTAATAATCCACTTGATGACGCAGAAACATTTAAGTTGGATAGTTTTTCTTTTTTGAAAGAAATTGGAAGTCGACCAAAAACAATAAAAGAATGTGAAGGTCAGTTCATAGGACTAATTAAAATTTCAAAAAATGGATGGTCTATCATTAATAAAAATATTGAAATGATCAAAGAAAGGGTTAAAAAAATTGACACTACAACTCTATTAAATTTTCTTATTTTAAAAAAAGTAAAAATTAAAGCTATCCCAATAACCGATACATGGGGTGAGGTTGATACATTCAGCGATTACAAACTCTATAAAAAATTATTAATTAAAAATTATTTTAAATGGATGAAATAAAAAAAGTAAAAAGTCTTCAAAAGATTAAAAAATACCTAAAGAGTGAAAAGTTTTCTCAAAAAAAAAATATCTTCATAAAATACTATGAAGTAAAAGAAAGAAAAAAAATATCTAAGAATATAAAGAAAATTTGTATTGACGAGAAGTTTTTCTTTTTTCAATCTCAGTCTACTGAAAATATACTTGTGTATGATATTCACGAAAATAAAAAATTTTATGAGTTTATTTTTATACAAATCTTTGAAATTAAAAATTATTCTAATTTCACAAAGATAAAAAAATCAAAGTTCAAGTTTTTCTCTAATTACAATCAACCAGGATTGTTTTCTATACTTGGTCCAGAAGGTGTGGGTAAATCAACATTATGTTCAAATATACAAAATATTTTAAAGAATTCGCCAATAAACTTTGACACTTTCCATCATACTGGTGCATGGAAGAATAAAGATAAAATAAATAAGGTTCAAAAAAAGATAGATTTTAAAAAAAAAGTATCGAGAATAATCCCAAGATTTCTAAAAATTCAAATTGACGCTTTTAGAGGCGAAATTAAATATTTTTTAAACCTGGTAAAAATTTTACATAAAAATCATAATGAGAATCTAATTACCATTGTAGATAGATATAGTTATGATAGATATGTTAGGTGGGTAAATCTAAAAAAACCATTTTTTCAAAGAATAGGTTCACTCTTGGTTTGTTATTTTCTCAAAAAACCTACAAAATGTTTCATTCTGGTTGACGATCCAAAGAGAATTTTTAATAGAAAAAAAATTATGCCAGTCTGGGAAATAAAATTACACATATCAAAGCTAGAAAGACTTTGTATTTTTTTTAAACTCAATTTTGAACTTATAAATTTAAAAAATATTGATCAATATTTACTAAGGGATTTAATCATAAAAAAAATTATTGAAGAAAAAAAAGATTTTATAATAGATAGTTTTTTAAAAAGTTAGTTTTTGTTTTGTCAACCTTATTTAATAGATTTCTGAATGAATTATAAAGAGTTTTTAAATTTCCTACGTCTTTGTTGGTTTAGAGTTAGATTTAAGTTAGTATTTCTTGTAGTACTTTCTATTTTTTCATCTGCACTGGAATTACTTGGTTTTGGAATGATTATTCCATTAATTACTTATGGTTTCTCAGAAAGCTCACAGCCTAACTTATTTTTAGAGTATTTTGAGATATTTTTAAATTATTTTAATTTTCCAAAAACATTAGAGTTTCTTCTGTTACTTATCACTTTAATATTTTTGCTTAAAAATATTGTAGTTTTTCTTGTTGAGGTATTATCGATATGGATAACATCTGGAGTAAGACTTGATATACAAAAAAATATAGTGAACTTGTATCAAAAAGTAGACTTTAATTTTTTTGTGTCTATGAAAGTTGGAGAACATATTAATATTCTTGTAAGAGAATCAGAAAGATACCAATCGTCAATTAACAATTTAATTAAGGGTACTATTTCTATTTTGTCTGTCCTTGTTTTTTTAGTAACTTTGTCAATAGTAGATATTCAATTGGTTTTGTTTCTTTTTTTTACTTTTATTGTATTATTTTTTATCTTTTTGCCGATTTTTCGTAAAACTAAAGATTATTCCTTTAAGACTGCAGACTTATATTCGAAATTAAATAGTCAACTGATTGAACTAGTTCAAAGTTTTGCATATCTCAAAGGAACGAATAGATTAAATGAACATTCACAAATAATAGTCAACTTAACAAAAAATTTAGTTTACATTGTTAGAAGACTAAATATTTTTTCAAATCTTTTTACATTTATAAAAGAGCCGTTAGGTATTCTGATATTAGTAACAATTATCTATTTTAAAGTTATTGTAAATGGGGAGTTATTATCTGAAGTTATTGTTATAGGACTAATAATTTATAGACTAGCACAAAAAACAATAGAAATTCAAAATAATTGGAGAAGATTAAATGAAAGCTCTGCTGGTGTTTTTAATATTGAAAAAATAATTAGTCAGCTTAGAAAAAATAAAGAGAGCAACGGTAATATTCGATTAAAAAAAATTAGAAATATTCAGGTCTCGAATATAAGTTTCAGCTTTGGTAAGAACAAAATATTAAAAAATTGCTCTTTTAAAATCGAATCGCAAAAAATTTTTGGTATTCAAGGAGAATCTGGTATTGGAAAGACTACATTAATTAATTTAATTATGGGTTTATTGAAACCCTCTAATGGAAAAATTTCTTGTAATGGAATAAATTATTCCGATTTAGATTTGTCTTCAATTAGATCAACAATAGGTTATGTTTCACAGGATTTAAACTTATTTAATGGTTCATTAAGAGAAAATATAACATTTTGGTCAAAGGAAAATGAATCAAATGATAAAAAAATTAAGAAAGTAATGAAATTGTCAGGATGTTATGATCTGTATTCGAGAATTGACGAAAATATGGGAGATAATGCCTCAAAATTATCTGGTGGTCAAAAGCAAAGAATTATAATTGCTAGAGAATTATATAGAGAACCAAGTATACTTATACTCGATGAACCTACAAGCGCACTAGATAATGAAAATGAAAAAAACATCATCAAAACAATAA
>MDTD01152986.1_pt1 | contig 11242 bp, 10 predicted proteins | sample 811221 | NCBI WGS metagenome assembly MDTD01 (sample SAMN05326646, study PRJNA326480) | marine metagenome | isolation source: seawater | place: Pacific Ocean: South West | collected 2011
CACTTCAAATTTTTTTAGGCTTTTCAACTGATAAACAAAATTTTTTTTATATCTTATCTTTTCTATATTAGAGAACTTGCTAGTTCTTGGAAGTTTAACTAAACTAGACATTTTCACTCCAGAAGCGTTATTTCCCTTCAAAAATTGAGTTGGTATTAAAATAAACTTTCCATATTTTTTTTTTAATTTTTTAGAATCCTCATGGTATATTTTTTTCGTATTTTTAATTAGATCTATTCGTGGATTTCCAGAACTTATAATCTTGATCTTTTTATCAACCGTTTTTTTGTAAATACTTTTTGTAAAATCACCCCATGAAAATAATACTTTAGAGTTAAAAATTGTTTTTTTTGAAAACCTTTTTTCACCTATTAGTGTAGCGTCAGAGTATAATTGAAGACCTTCTTCATCAATACCCGTTATTTCATGATTATATTTTTTTATATTCTTAATAAATTTTTCATATTTAGGTCCAAAACTTTTAAAAAAAAGAATTCCTGGTTCAATTAAATTTAATTTTTCAAATAATCGAGATTTTTTTACAATATGTGGCCTAAAGCCAAACTTCAAAAGCTTCATTGCAAGAAAGATTCTTGCGTCTAGTTCTCTCTTAGGGCTTTCTACAATGATATAAATATTCATGTGTTAAATATCTTACTCAATTTGATAAATTATTTTATGAAAACGAAGTTCTATAACAAATTTTAAAAATATAGTATACAAATTTGAATTTAAAAAACATAAGGATATTAAATTTAATTTTGAATATATCCCCATTTTTTCAATTTTGCATAAGTTGAGTCAAAGAGCTTACCTTTATCAGTAATTTTAAAAACAAAAGTTTTAAAAACTCCAAGAAACTTTATTGATTTAAAAAATCTTATTATATTTTTTTGGGTAATAATGGACCCATCCATTATAATAGTACACCCTGGTTTTAATTGATCATATATATAAAAAATATCACCTCGTATTAAATTAGAATAAAAATTTTTTTTATCATCAAGAAAAAAAGAAGGTCCATCAATATAAATTAAATCTATGTCACTGAAATTCATTTTTTTTGTTAATTTATAAATTAATGTTTCTTGAGTAATTTTATCTTTTGAAATTTCAATATCACTTTTTTTGAACTCGAAATTTTTATTAATTTTTTTAAATTTTTCTGCTAATAAATTTATACATTGTTCACTGTTTTCTAATCCAATAAAATGAGAATCCTTACTCATCTCATCAATTATAGCCTCAGATGAAAAACCAACACCAGAACCAAATTCTACTATTTTTTTTGGATTAAGTTCCTTAACTAATTTTCTAAGAACGTAAAGGTTTTTTTTTGATGTTACATACTTTAGATTTGTATTATTCTTATTTGGATGAATTTTGAAAACTTTTAACCAAATAATTAAATTTGAGAAAAAATATAAACTATAAATAATATTCTTTAAATAATTCATTTTAATTTCTTAATCATTATATCAATAAAAATTGATTTTAATTGTATAATATTTTAAATCTAGTATTTCTTTAAAATGCTGTGGAAAAAAATTAAATTTGATACACGTCAATTCATTAAAAGAAATTTTTTTAATAAAAAAGATAAATTTAGTTTTTTAGAAGGTATGATAATTTCAAAAATCAAAAAAAATAGTTTTTTTAACATTGTTCAAGTAGGTGCAATGGATGGTAAAACTAATGATCCATTATTTCAAATTGTAAATTTATTTCCTGAAGAGATAAGATTGCTTGCGATAGAAGCAGATGAAACATGCTTCAAAAGTTTAAAAAAAAATTACGAAAATTCTAAAAATGTAAATTGTGTAAATAAATTAATAGGAAATGGTGAAAAACAAAAATTTTATACTGAAGATGGTGCTAAAACCAAACTCCGAGGACTTTCTACTTTAGAAATAAATAGTATATCAAAAAGGGTAGATAAAAAAAATATAGTATGTAATGAAATACAATCTTATAAATTATTAGATGTAGTTAATTCCATTACTAGTTTTAAAAAGATTGACTTATTACAAATAGATGCTGAAGGTTACGATGATAAGATAATATTGGACTCAGATATTCTAAAGACAGATTTAGAATATATTAATTACGAATATAAAAACTTGGATAAAGAGAGGCACGAAAATTTAAAAAAAAATTTAAAATTACATAAATTTAAAATAATTCAATGGAGCAAATCAGACGAATTCGCATTTAAGTTAAGTTGATTTTTTTATAGAGTAGATACCATAATATGTTTCGTCAACTTGATATTTGCCACCTAATTTATCAGCTTTAGACAAATTTTTAATTCTTTGTTTTACAGTTTCTTTGCTTAAACCCTTTTTATTTAATTGATTAAGGTATTCTGGTTTATTTCTACTAAATAAATAAGATTTAAATTGCATTAACTTAGAATTCAAAAAATACAAAAAATATTTATATGATAAAGTTAATCTACTTATATCTCGTTTTTGATCAAATTTATTTTTGTAAACCTGCTTCAAACTTTTTCCAATAATCTCACATGAATTATTATTATCGGAATTGTAAATTATTGATTTTAGCTCTTTTAGTTTTTTTTTATTAATTTTAATCTTATTTAAATTATCATTTTTTAGAAGTTTTGATAAATGTTTTAAACTTCTAGATTCTATAGATAATTTTTTATTTAAATAATATTCAGAGTTTAAATCTTTATAAGGAATATAATTTATTGAGTTTCCTTTTATAAAAAAAGCTTCAATAGCAGTCGTACAGTTATTTGAAATCATAAATTCAGATGCTAATATCCAAGGATTAATAGGCAAATTGTCAGCCACAACTTTTATATTTCTATATTTCTTATCAATTTTTTTATAATAATTTAAACTTTCTGCAGGGTGTGGCCTTATTATAAATTTTTTATTTGAAAAGTTTTTACTTAGAAAATCATATAACTCTTCATATTTTTTTAAACCAATTTTTTGATATACAAAACTATTGTTATATTTTATTTTTTCTTCTTTTGATAAAGTGCTATTTTTTGGTATCTTAAAAAAACTAATAAGTTTTTTCCCTGAAGCAGGATTGGCTTTTAAAAATTGTGTTGGAATTAAAATAAACTTTCCATATTTTTTCCTTAAATCACTAGCTGTTTTAGCATAAACTTTTTTAGTGCTCTTAATCAAATCAATTCTTGGATTTCCAGAATTTTTAACCTCTAAACTTTTTCCTAAAGCCTTTTCATAAATTTTTTTACTATCATTTCCCCAACAAAAAATAATTTTTGAATTACTTATAGTTTTTTTTGAAAATCTCATATTTCCAATTAACGTAACATCGGAATATAATTGAAGGCCTTCCTCATCAATACCAGATATTATGTGATTATACTTTTTTATTTGATCTAAATATCTTTCATAACCTGGTCCAAAGCTCTTAAAAAAAAGTATACCAGGATCAATTATATCTAATTTTTCAAAAAGACGTGTTTTTTTAACAATAAAAACTTTATGGCCCATCTTAAGAAGTGTTAATGCTAGAAAAATACGAGCATCTAACTCACGTTTTGGGTTTTCAACGACTATATAAATATTCATATAAAAAACGGTAGCTTATGTTTTTGTGAACACAGAATATATTGTTCTGAAGATTTATATCTTTTATTAATTAAGCTTGTTAAATCAAAAACTTTTATCTTTCTACTTTTTAAATAATTCATGAAATTCGAAGTTAAAGAAAAAAGATGCTGCTTCTCAAGTTCCTCATCAATGTGGCAATAGATGATTACATACTTACTATTTTTTAAAGCATAATCTAATATAAATTTGGGTTGATGTGTGTGATCTAAAGTATGAAATATGCCAAATAAATCAAAATTAAATTCATTTTTATTTTGATTAATATTTTTAATATTCATATCGAACAATCCTGATGCCAATGTTTTACTATTTATAGATTTATAATTGTCATTATAAAGCCAACTAAGGTGTGAATTATCTACAAAAAGAGTTTTTTTAATTTTTTTGTTTTTTGTTAATTTTAATCTTTTTAAATCATTAAAAAATTTTTTAGCCAGTTTTGTATTTTCTTTTAATTTATTATTATTTAATCCTACCAATTGTCTACTAGATAAATATTTTAATGAAGTATCAAATATTTTTTTAAAAAAATAGGCATTCTTTGACCTGTGTTCCCTATGAAAAAAATTTATCATCAAGCCCATAAAGGGACTATTGAATTCTGCATATTTTTTAATTTTTATCTTTTGATTTATCATTGAAAATAAATTTCCATGATTAGGTTTTTTTCCTTTATTAAAAAAGTTCAAAATATTTGACCAATTTCTATTATGTTGTCCATATATCTGATTAAATATTTTAAAAGAATCGTCATAGCTAAACCAGGGGTTATTTTGTATAATTTTACATTTTTGGCATCTGTAAACTTTCATCTTTAAAAAAAAACTATCTTTTAAATTGAAATCATTTTTTATTGCCCTTGTATAAAAGTTGTGATGAAATTTTTGATTAGTATGTAATTTTAGATTCGAAGAATTACAAAAATAACATTTACTATATTTCTTAAGTTTCATATTACAAATTAAGTATCAATAATTTAAAAAAATTAAAATATCTTTTTTAATTAATATCTAATCTTTAAAAAAATTAGCCAAAAAATCAAATGTGATAGCTATTTTCATTATATTCAAAAATTTATGATTTATTAAAAAAATTTTTATAAAATATTATAAATGTCAAAATTTGAAAATAATTAAAACTACTTCTATTTTTTTCGCTACTGCAAAAACTATTGAAATTATTTATTATCTGTTTTTTATTAAATATACCTATCTTATCAACAATTGATGAGTGAAAATGGTCATTAGCAAAATCTCTTAAGTCTTTTTTCATCCATATTCTCTGTGGATCGACAATTGTATTTTTTGATATATCAAACTTTATTTTGGTATTTGATATTTTGTGTAAACTTTTTTTGAAAAGATATCTTGTTTCAAGATTCTTAATTTTATATTTATTCGGTAAATGAAACGCATAACTAAAAAGGTTATGATCCAAGAATGGTACTCGAGTTTCAATCCCATAATTCATTGAAATTCTATCTTTATATTTTAATGCTCTTGGAAGTTTTAATAATTCAATATCATTTAATTGTGAGTTTTGTAAGTTGTTAAGATTTTGATTTAAAAAGTCTTTATAAAATAAATCATTGATATGACTGTCTAGAGCAGATTTTTTGAAAAAATCTATATTTACAAATGGAGTCCCGTCAGAGGTTGAGCCATTTTGAAAAGTTGAAGTTAATATAAAATTTTTTAATAAGTCTATTCTATCATTATTATTTTGCTTTTTTATCTTAACAAAATTTATAAGTTTATTTAGATAATTGTTGTTGAATTTATATTTTTTAAAAAAATCTTTTGCATAAAAAATGTAATTATAATCATATCCTCCAAATGCTTCATCTCCACCATCTCCTTCTATGATTACTTTGAGTTTTTTTCTTTTCGCTTCCTCATATAATTTCATAGTTCCAAAAAGTCTAATCGAAGTAAATGGTGACTCCAATATTCTTGTTAAATTGTCGAAATTATTGATAACAAATTTAGGAGTAATGTTTGCTGAGATATTTGAGATATTTAAGTTTTGACTTGTCTGATTTGCTACTGAATATTCACTGAACTCTTTATCGTCAGCAAATCCATATGTGAATGTTTGAAGTTTGTAATCAATCTTTTTTTTCATCAAATGAGCTAGAGATGTACTGTCTGTTCCGCCACTCAAAAAAAGACCAATTTCTCTATCTGAAATTAAATGCTTATCAATAGACTTTGAAATTAAACTAGATAGTTTTTTTATTTCTAATTTTTCACTTTTAAATATATTAAAATTTTTTGAAATATCCCAAAACTTAGTTTCTTTAAAATTACCATTTCTAAATTTTAAATAAGAGCCTGGTTTAACACTGTATACACTCTTAAAAAAAGTTTTATCAAAATGATCCATTGACCCTTTCAAAAAAAACTCAAAAGTATTTTCTTTATCTAATGTAATTTTTTTTTCATACATTAATATTGGCTTAATTTCTGAAGAAAAAATTAAATCTCCCTTATCAAAAGAGTAATATAGTGGCTTAATTCCAAATTGATCCCTTGCAAGAATAATTTCATTTTTTTCAGAGTCAAAGAATATAAAGCTAAACATGCCTTCTAAATATCCAAGTGCTTTTTCTTTTTTTTGAATTAAAAGTTTAAATAAAACTTCAGTGTCAGACCTGCTATTAAAAAAAGTATTTTTTAATTGAGTTTTTTTTAATTTCTGAGCATTATATATTTCTCCATTAAACACCAAGTAATACCTTTTATCTTTAGATATCATTGGTTGCATTGCTTTTGATGTTAGATCAATAATGCTTAAACGAAAAAATTTTAGGTATAAGTTTTTATTTGAGATGTATCTTGAACTATCTGGACCTCTATGACTAATTAAGTTCGCAGATTTGTTAAATAGGTGTCTGTTTACATTATTCGATTTGTTTTTTAATAAACCAAAAAAACCACACATACTTAAATAGGTTTATCTTCCCAATTGAAAACTAATTCTCCCTTTTTATTTTTGCTTGCAAATCTTCCTCGGTAATAATCCCTATTTAAAAGTTCTTCATGGGATAATTCTCTTTGTTTGTGGCCTTTCATGCTCTCAAATTCCTTAATATTTGAGGATATATAATCTTTAATGAAAGATTTAGGTTTTTTTGCCATATTACAAAGTGTTTTGAGTTCAGATGGATTTAATGAAACAATACCATCTTTTGTTTGGTTTTTTGCTAAAATTGTAAAGTGTCTTTCAATATATTTTACGTCATACATTAATGAAGAAATAGAGATTTTCAAACCATCTAAATCTGAGTTTGAGTGTTCACTCAAACCTACATTTTTCGAAAAATCTCTTAAATATTCAATTCGGTCCAGATGAACTTCACTTAGAGGTGTTGGATAAAGTGATATACAATGCATCAGCGTAAAATCCTTATTTTTCAATATTTGACTAGTTTTCTTTATTTCATGATCATAGGCACAACCCGTAGATACAATTACTTCTTTAATTTTTGAATTACTTATTTCTTCAATCATTTTATGCGATGCACAATCGAAGCTTGAAACTTTAATTGTTTCAAAATTTAGGCTTTCTAGAAAGCCAAGCCTTGATCTATCAAAGATAGTTGTCATGGGTTTTATTTTATATTTTTTACAATAATCAATAAAAATATGATGCTGTTCATCATTTAAATCTAATTTTGACAATCTCTCATACTCTGCTTTATAGGGTCTTTTTCTAACTCTTATTTCACCTCCTTCAATAAATCCCTCATCAAATCGCTTTCTGTGAGTCAAATTTTTGGATAACATTGATTGTATTTTTGCATAGTCTGCTCCTGACTCCGAGGCCGAATGAACCATCTCCTCAAGAATTTTTAAATCACCATTATGATTTTGACACAGTTCAGCAATTATTTTAGTCATTTTGTTAAATCTTTTTTTATTAAATTCACGATTTGTTTAGAGCCATTTATATCATAATTTATTAGTTTTAAATTATTCAATATTTTTTCTTTTTCATTTTTTATGAAAAATTCTAGCCTTTTTAAAAAGTTTTTTCCCCAGTCTGTAGTATTCATTAATCCGCCAGCTCTAAGTTTTGAAATAAATTTTAAATTTTCTTTTATCTCTGGATTGTATCTTTCGCCCATAAAAATTGATGGTTTTTTGAATATTAAACATTCCGTCATAGAATTGAAACCTGCTCTAGTTATTACATAATCGACTTTTGAAATATAAGAATATAATCCGCTTAAAGTTGTTACCGGAATTAAATTACTACTTTTAAATACTTCATTTTTTGCTTTTGCAGTTAAAGATGCAATTCCAATATAAAAAATGTACTTATCATTGTTTTTTATATAGGGTATCGTATTAGATATTAAATTTGCCATAGATTTTGTTCCACTATCCATAATTAAGATAGTTTTTTTCTCATTTTTAGTACTTACAAATTTTGGTTGTTTAATAATAAAATTTACGTTTATAATTTTATTCTTTTTAACTATATTTTTATAAACTCCCTTGGGAGTAAATGGGGGGAAAAAAATTAAGTTTGCTTTATTTTCGTAATTTTTAACTCTAGAAATAATTTTTTTTTTATTACAAATTTTTTCGAAAAACCAACTCCATGAATAATGGCACACACCGTAGCTTTTGATACCAAATATTTTAGAAAAGTGAAATACCTCAGGAACAAAATCAGAAATTATTAGATCATGATTAGAAAAGTTTTTTTTAAAAAACTTAAAACTCCTCTTTAAATTTGAATGCCAGCTATCTAAATTTTTTGACGAAAGATTAATATCCAAATATCCTTCTTTAGATTTAAATAATTCGATATTATTAAATCTTTTTAAGTATTTTACTTTATCTTTAAATGTTTCTCTTAATATCTCCAATTGAAGAGCATTTACAATTGTAATTTCAGAGTTTTTAAATTTAAGTAATAAATATTTAATTATCTCTCTCTGTCTAATCATATGACCAAAGCCAACATCAGAAATATAAACTGCGATTCTAGTTTTTTTCATTTTCTATTTTTTTTTTAACTTTTAGATAATCTGTTTTTGAATGTATGTCTAAATAGTTTGTAAAAAAAACTCCGACTTTTGTGCTTAAAGTCTTTTGGAATACAGCCTTATTTGTCAAAATTCTGAATGCACCATTTTGAATATTATCAGAATTTACAGATATAAGTTCTTTTACCGGCTTACCAACATAAAGTTTTGTTTTGAAAAATTTTAGAGCTTTATCAAAATCAGTATGCCTAAATTCCGGTGTATTTGCCTGTAGTGAAACAACAATTTCGGGAATATATTTATGTTTAGTTTTTAATAATTTTGTTGTGTGAACTATTGCCTCGTGTTTCTCAACATGATCTAGTGAAAGTCTGGGCGGTCTATTTATAAAATTAATATTATATCTGTCACAAATACTCCTTACTATAGGTGATTCTGAACTGACAAAAAGATTTAATTTAAATGTAGATCGTTTTAGATTTTTTGCGACATGAACAAACATTGGATCATTTTTTATGGGAAGAATATTTTTATTTTTTAGTCTTTTAGAACCCATCCTAACAGGAATAATGACAGCAATTTTCCAGGTTTTATTAATTTTCACAAAATTTATTTTTTAATTGAAAAATTCTTAATAAAATTCTTAAGGTATGTATTTAATACAGAGTGTCTATCTTTTTTTTTTGTTTCCTGAAAATAAAATGAATTCTCAAATTCGAAAGGTCTTGTAAATTGGTAAAGTCCGATACATAAACATATTAAATTTGTTTCACTAATAAAACCTGTCTCATAATAAGTTTTAATTCTTTTAAACAAGTTGATGTTTTCATTTATCAATTCTTCTTTATAATTTACATCAAAGATCTGATTTCTTCCGGTTAAAGTTTTTAATTTATTTTTTACATTATTTAATTTGGTTATTTTATTATTTTTTTTTGTAATATAGATTCTATCCCCCCCAATTGAAAAATATGAATGCCCTTTATGGTTATAATCTCTAAAATCATTATCAAAATGAAAAATGCTTCCACCTAATAATTTAACGTCTGATATTATGTCTTTTGGATCAAAATTATGTTTTCGAGGAATAAAAAAATCATCCATTACTCTTGAAGACTGATAATGTCTATGCTCACCAAATGTGAATAATATAGAATTTATATCTCTGACTTTTGCTAAACTACTTACTGGTAAAATATATCTAATTGCATCTACGATAAAATATTTGAATTCACCACTTCTATAAAAACCCATGTACATTAAGCCATTTTTTTTTAAAGCATTTATAAATTTAATTAATGCTAATGCTGGAAACTGGATATGTTGGTATATTCCCGAGAGAAAAATTATATCAAACTTATTTTCGCCGATATTTGCGTCTGCGATATCAATATTTGTAGAATGAATATTAGCTTTATTTTTTTTTGCCCAATTCTTTAATTCTTGAACTGACTCTGGTCCCATATCAATATGAGTTACATCTGCGCCACAGGATGCAAAAAATCTAGATTCTCTTCCAGTACCTATATTAAATACTTTTTTATTTTTTAGGCTTTTTTTTGTAAGATTCATTATTTTAAGTGAATCTAAAATATATTTTTCTGAATTATTGTCTGCATTAGCAATTATATCACCATCTTTTTTGATCCAAAGGGGCAGCCAAGATAATTCCTGAAAAATTAAACTCGTCAATCTCTGATAATTGTTTCTTTCAAATGTTTCTTTTTTATTATTCTTATCCATGAACTTCTTTTTGCAATTTTTTATTAGAATATCTATATATATTTAATCCACTATTAAAGTCTTTTGATATCATATTATGATATCTACCAATAAGTGAAATTCTGAATTTTTTAGAAAGATTAGCTCCACTTCTATGAACCATATCCATATTCATTAACAAACTATCACCAATATTCAAATCATATTTCAAAATTTTTGTAAACTTCGTTAACTTATTTTGATCAATGTCTCTTTTTGATGATTTGTTTTTTGTTTTTTGTATTTTTTTTTTTATTTTTAAGGATCCTAGTCTATGTGAGTCTTTTAAAAATTCTAATCTACCCATATTAGCTGAAATTAAAACTACAGGTGTCCATAAAACAACTCCATTAGATCCATTATCGTTTTGTCTAAAATAAGAGGAGTCTTGGTGCCAACCCAATGAGTTTCTATCATCTTTTGGTGGATCAAGTCTTAATGCAACATCTGTTAATGTTATTGAGGAAACGTTAACTTTGAGTAATGTTGCAACTTTTTTTAATATTTTAGTATCAGATAAAATCTCATAATTTATTGCTAAAGTTTGCAAACTGTCAAACAATAGACCAAATTTTTCCTTGTTACTTTTTCTTAAATATAAAAGTTGCTCATCAAAATTATTGCTTTTTGGATTTTTAATGTGCTTGGCTAATAACAATTTTATCGATCTTTTTACTAGATTGACTTTACTTTTATTTATAAGATTTTTTGTTACTAAATATCCTTTTTTTGAGAAAGATTTCATAATTTATTGATATAATAATTAATTAAAAATTTTTTTCAGTGCATAAATCAAGCCAATTGAGCTATTAGTACTGGTCAGCTGCACGCATTACTGCGCTTCCACATCCAGCCTATCAAC
>MDTD01037033.1_pt1 | contig 11240 bp, 7 predicted proteins | sample 811221 | NCBI WGS metagenome assembly MDTD01 (sample SAMN05326646, study PRJNA326480) | marine metagenome | isolation source: seawater | place: Pacific Ocean: South West | collected 2011
TAAAAATGCTCCAAGAGGTACGTCTGCAATCATTCTTTTTTTAACAGAGTCTGTCAAAAGCTCTTCAACTCTTTTCAAATCTTCATCCAAGCTTTTACTGTGAATTCCTTGTTCATATGCTCTTTTTAACGACCAGTATTCGATGGGTGAACCACAGTCTCTTTTTACTAGGTGATCCTTAGCAATCACAAGAAATGTAGAAGGCATTAATTTATGGATGTCTTTATAAATAGAATAAGGTGTTGGAACATATCCCATCCTAAGGTAAACATCTAATGTGTCAGTACATATGTCTCCTTTCCATTCTGAATACTTTTTTAAAGATTTCAATTCAGAACCAAAGACAAAGTCGTTACCTACATAGCCATAGAACAATGGTTTCTGTCCCATTCTATCTCTTCCAATCGTTAACTCCTGCTTGTGTTTATCCCACAAAGCGAAGGCAAACATTCCATTACACTTTTCCAGAGTTTTTTTTGCTCCCCATTTTGAGAAAGCATATAATATTACCTCTGTATCTGAGGTGCCTCTCCAATCAATACTACCGAATTCTGACTCAAGTTCTTTTTGTGTCTCTTGGTAATTATAAACTTCCCCATTATAAACAAATATGTAGCGCCCGCAATGTGATCTCATAGGCTGGGAACCTGCTTCAGAAAGATCTAGGATAGAAAGCCGCACATGACCTAGTCCAATACCATGATTTTCATCATACCAGTAACCTTGAGCATCAGGTCCTCTGTGTATGATTGAGGAAGTCATATCCTTCAATGTTTTATCGTACCATTCTTTCGTGTTACTCTGTAAATTAAAAAACCCTGTTATTCCACACATTCGACCGGATCGTTATTTATTCTGTTTGTTCTTATTTTCTTCTTTTTATCATCGCATCTATCATGGTTAAATTTCCATCAAAACTTAATGTATGCGTAGCTTTTACATTCTTTTCCCAATTAGGGTAAATACTACTTACCACCTCTTCTTGATAGACCTGTTCATCCATGGTTACTATTTTACTAATATTCATAGCATGTCCATAAAATTTAGCACCGTTCTGTGACGGCCTATACAACTGATCTTTATAAACAAAAATCTTTCCTGCCGGCCTTGCATACCTTACATCGGAAATAATCGGGTTTTGAGGATGGGGTTTCCAATCATCCGACTTAAAGTCTTTAGTTGAAAAGAGAAATAATTCATCTGCTGTAGATGCTCCTTTATTTTCTCTAATGCTCGTAAACATCCAAAAAGTATCGTCCTTTTTAAGTATGGTTGTATCCACCGCTTGTACATCATCCATTAAGGTTTTCTCTAACTCCCATTTATTTGGAAACTCAATACACTTGTAAAGTTCAATCGAGTTGTTAGCTCTCGTTTCTGGAATCATATAAAAGGTATCTTCCTCTTTAAAAATAAATGGATATGAGAGATGATAGTCTTTGTCTAAGACAATCTCTGGCTTTGAGTAATTGCCTTTTCTGTCAATCTTAAAAAAAGAAATGTTCCCTTTCTTTGTTGATCTCAAATATTCCTCAAAGAAAACATAATACTCCTCTCCTTCTTTGAGCACAAAAGGGTCTGCCCAAAACTTATTTTTAGGAGGAATTATTTTCTTGAATTTATAAATTGTTTTCGATGGCTCCTCATTTTTACCAAACTTATACATAAGAATCCATTGGTTGAAGTGAAACCAACTTGCAACTCTGTCTTTTATGTGAGATATATATCGTTTTAATATCTTAAACCATAACTCCCTAGCTTTGGGAACCTTATAAAGTCTGTTGAAATAAAACTTAGGCTCATTATTTTCCTCATGAACTCTCTTGAAAAAAGCATCTCTTCCTATTCTATGTAGTTCTTCCAACTTCCTAGGAAGAAAGGAAACGCCTTTCCAATAGTAATTGTTTTTATTCCTCTTCCAAGAGTTTATATTTGTTGTAGAATGGGATTTATATAAGATTTTACCATTATCTAAATTTTCTGTCAAAATTTGCAAGATCATTCCAGTAGTGTCCCATTTTTCTAGAAATTCCCACATGCCAGGCGGTCTTCCTCTGTTTACATCATTGTCGCCGTGATGATATGACCAAACTCCACTTTTAGCAACAGTTAATATATCTCCTTTCAGAATTCTAAACCCAAGACGAATAAAAACATCAATCTCAAATTTTTTAATTTTTTCAATATCATCTTCAGAGAATCTATCAACAAACCTAGTTTGCTTAGGAACTACTTTAAGTTTAGCAGCGTTATGATCTAACTGGTTGATATTTTTCCTTTCAAATGCATCGGGTGATACTTTGATGAGTTTATTTTCAACGATAGAAAACATAAGAAATCCTAATTGCTTAGAATTCGCCTTTATTTTTTGGAAAAAAGATTGTTTTGGTTTCTTAATATTATTTTCTACTACAAGAGCAATCTCTGCATAGTTAGAGTTTTCAATTCTCTTAAGCATTTCATATTCCCATGCCAATATATTTTCACTATCAACAAGCAGTCCTATTTTTAATTTCTGACTCATCAAATCAACACTTTAAATATGAAGTAATGTTTTCTTTCACGTGGGGCTTAATATAATTTACGTTCTCAATGATTCTAATTAGGAATCGTAAATTCTCTCTACCGAAGAAAGTCCTCTTGAATTTTAATATGGTAAAAATAATAACTAAATCGATTATAAAATTAACAATCAATATTGTTAGTGCACCAGGAATATATTGAGAGAAAAATTGAATCACTAGCCAATTTTTAACTCCTAATACTGCCATCAACTGAAGACCTGGTATTAATATCTTTAAAAAAGCTCCCCAGTTTGCTTCCATTACTTTCATACTAAGTCGAAGCATAAGTAATGAGTGTATGATTGCTGCTAAAACAATCATCCAACTTACAGCTTGAATTCCATATGGCAATCCAATGATAATTCCTACAACGGTGACTACTAAAAAAATAAACTTTACCACACTGGATTGATACAAGGCGTTCTTAGCTCTTACCAAAGTATCTGAGAACCTTGAAAAGATTTGAAAAAATATTAAAAAAGCTAATATTTGAAGTATGGGCACTGCTTCCAACCATTTTTCACCTAAAATCACCATAACAACCTCTTTAGAAAAGAAGAAAATGGTCAAACTTATGTATCCTATAAATAGAACCATGAGACTGATTAGTCTAAAGAATATAAATTGAACTTTTTCTGAATCTGATTGAACCTTTGACAAAGTAGAGAACAAAACTCCATCCAATGTATTTCCAACATACACACGAGGCATAATTGCTATATATAAGGATCGCTCATATAAGCCTAGCACTGCGGTACTCATTGCTTTTCCGATGATTAATTTATCAACTTGATTTGATAATTGATTAAACAATCGTAATAGAGTTAATCCTGCTCCAAATTTGAAAATTTCTTTGGCTGCAGTCATATCAAAAATAAATTTTAACGAGTGTGGTTTTAAAGCAAAAGAAATAATCACTGAGAGAATATTCATACATAAATTAATAGAAATTAGCGCCCATATATCAAAACCACATAAAGCTAGTACAATACCAAAAATATTACCGATAAAATTGGAAACAAAAACAACAAAGAACAATTTTTTAAACTCCAAATCTCGCATTATAAGAGACTTTGAAACAATTCCCAAACTCAAAATGATCATATTCAGTCCTATAGCTAAAACAACCGAAGTTTCAAACTTATTCTCATAGAAAGAAACAATAAAAGGAGCTGCCAATACAATGATAGTATAGAGGAAGATTCCAGTGGCTAAGGTTGAATAAAAAGCGAAACTAATATGAGCAGGTTTGTTCTCTTTTCTTTGGATGAGTGCTGCTCCAAAACCAAATTCGGTAAACATTTGCAGCAAGGCAATCAATACATTCACAATAGCAAATATTCCAAAGGCTTCTTTTGAAATGATACGCGATTTTATCATCAAAAAAATTATAGTTGCAATTGCCTGAAAACTGAGTGTTAATACTTGCCAATTTAAACTTCTGACTGCTCTTTTTGCTAAACTCATTTAATAAAAATCGTACATAATTATTCTATCTAAACGAATCTGGGTCTTTTCTTACAAAAGCACCGTCGTCTCTGATAAAGTTCCAGTTACTATTAGGAATCTTCCACGTAGATCCAAAATGTAGTTCTAAGACACCAATGATATTTTCAGGAGCTTTAATTTGCGTATTTTCTAAATACTTTGGTGTCCCAATTAAATCTTTACTTTCCACCCACATAATATGATCATAAGCAAAAGGATACTTACCTGTATTCTTATTCTTTGCTCTGCCGATGATATAATCATGGATGACTTTTCTGACTACTTTACTTAGAATGTTGCTTGATTTTCTATTCACAAACTGTGGACTATACCAAATGTTCTGTTCTTTATTCTCATAATAGATTTGAAAATCTATTACTCGATCTTTACCCTCACTCTTCAATTTTAAAATATAGTCTGTGGATTTATATATCCAGATCTCTTTAATAAAGTATCCTATACTTTCAAATGCAGGCAGCAAACTTAACACTTTCTCTTTTTCCGTATAGGGAATAGAAATGTCTATGTCTATATCTCCAGACAAGAGCTTGCCTTCTCTGACAATTCCTAGTAACGTACCAGAATCGATCCAGTAAAAAACATCGTGTTCGTTTAAGACTTTAGTGACCTCCTCTAACTGCTCGTCAATCTTCATTTCAAAAAAGTATGAAATTCTAAATCGGAGGGAGCATCAACTTCTATCCAACCATTATTAATGCATACTGGGCTTAGAGGGGATAAATTATCAGCGATCATTTGTAAGAAGCTAGTCATGAACATATTCTCATAATCTTTTCCTTCGTAGGTAGCTTTTTTATCTAAGTTTTTATAGAATTCTTTAAAGCTATTCAACATCGACTCTTTAATCTTAATTAATCCAATATACTGACCTTCAATATCATCATAGGAGCTTGGCTTTTTCCCTAACTCTTTGATATTTCCATTCTCATCAATTTTCAATGTTTCGGCATCATCCAAAGGATTTTCCATACGAGCAGACCAATATTTTTTCCAATCTTTGTCTACAACAACAGAAATATCAGAATTGCTTTGCATAATCTTCTTCAAAACGTCATCGTTAAAAACGATGTCTCCATAGGTAATCAACAAATCATCACCATGCATTGCATCTTCTGCACAAAAAAGTGTATACACCATGTTGGTAGATGCGTATTTTGGATTGAAGTGTTTTGTGGTTCCTTCAAAATCTATTTTCTCTTGCAGATATCCTGTGGCGATGTGAATGTCATCGATACTGTTTCTTCTCAATGTTTCTATCTGATGTTGAATCAATGGTTTTCCCAATAACTCCACCATACATTTTGGTTTGTTATCAGTTAATGGTCTTAATCTTGTTCCTTGTCCTGCTGCTAGTATAATTGCTTTCATCAACCTTATTTATTAAAGAAGTCTAGAATTAATTCTTTATCTTGTTCTGTTGAATGGCGCTCTGGGTGCCATTGTATTCCCATGATCTTATAACTTTCATGAACGAATGCTTCAATTACTCCATCCTCTGTATGGGCTATTGATATTAGATTTTTAGCTAAGTTTTCCCTGAAGATAGCCTGATTGTGATACGAGTTGGTATCCAGACCACTTAATAGAGCCTTTTCAGAAATCAATTTGTGATTTTTAGCAACGTGATTCTTCACATCGTGGTAGATCGATCCTTCAAAATACACGTTCACATAATGAAACCCTCTACAAACTCCCAACAAAGGAATTCCTTTCTCTTTTGCTATTTCTACGAGTTGTTGTTCTCTTGTATCCCTTTCATGATAAACACTCTCAAGTTCTTCCTTACCTCCGTAAAGCTTTGGATCTACATTGTTTCCTCCCGTTAAAACAATTCCATCAACATTAAGTTCTTTAATATAATCTTTTATACGGTTTGTATTGTTCGGTATTTGAATAACAAGGAATCCTATACTTTCAAAAAAATCGATATAATCATATGCCAACGAGTTTCTCTTCTCAAAATAATTTGAGGCCTCTGTTACTCGCATAGATAAAGCTAACTTTTTCATCTATTGTAAAACGGATATTTTTTTATTTAAACAATCAATTCTAACTTTATTCGCTCTCAATAAACTTTCAAATATGACATCACCACATCCAATAGCTGCGGGTAATCCAAACTCTGCACATCGAATTGCCATATGAGAGGCTGCTCCTCCATATTTTGTGATCAATCCTTTAATAGAATGACTAAAGATCCAGTCAAAGCCTGGGTCTGCATTTTCAATCAATACAATCTTATTATCGAGATCTACTTTCTGATTTTCTAAAACAATAATTTCCGATTCAAGAACTAACTGAGTCACAAAGTTTGGTTCAGATTCTTCTTGGAAGAAGAAGTCTACATCTTGAACTTTTGTAATCAACGCCGGTAACTTGATACTGGAAGTGATCAAGTGTTTCTTTTTGTTATACTCGATCTCATTGAATAGTTCATTCACAATTTTCGATGAGATTGAACCATCTGCTGCTTTTACGATTGAGTTATAATTAATGAAGGCTACATCTTCTCTGCTAATTCCGTATTCATCACCAAAATCAACAATCAATTCCAATGCTTTACTCAAGTTCTTTGAGAACTCAAACTTAGCTTTTTCTCTTGCTTCCGTTGCTCTTTTGGCAAAATCTAAGAGCGTATTGACGTCAAAATCCAATTGATGCTTTTCTATTTGCTGTTGAATTTGATCTAGTGTAAATTCTTCAAATTCAAACTGATCATCTTCGTGATAAGGAATCGGATTGCTCAGATCTAAATAATTCTCAAAATTATCTGAATAGATTCTAGAGTTTACATCATAAGTTCCAGGTCTTAAGTGACCATATTTCTCCAAGAATGTCTCTTTTTCAATAGCTTGATGAGTTAGGTCACTTAGATCCTTCACAAATTCTTTTGCAACCGTATTTACAGATTTGAAGAAGCTATCATATTCTCCTTTCGAAATGATTCCAATTCGCATCAACGACTTTAATAAGATAGATGCGAAGAATCCAAATCGAGCCATGATTGAGAACGAGTATGTTCCGAACTCTTTACAGTCTTCTATTAACTTGACGATCTTATTTTCTATTGGAAGATCAGAGTCTAATATTTCGTTTCTCTTTTCTGTTAATGAAAGCGTCTTATTTATCTCTTCTTCGATCTTTATAGACACTTCATTCACTGTATTTGTGGTTAACTTTCTAAAAGATTCCTTAATTTCTTCTATTTCATCTTTGGTGAAGCCAGCTTCAACCAACTCTTCCATTCTTTGATCAAAAGAGAAGTCATAGCTAGTAATACAAACATCAAATTCTACTTTGTCGTGGAAGTGAGGATTCTTGATCAGCTTATCAATGTAAAAGTCGAGTAGTTTATCAGCAGTCTTTTCTGAGATTGTTTCTGGTGTGAATGTATTAAAACTCATTCTCACATCAACATAGGGTTTCCCACTAAAAGAATACAATCCAGGATGGTGATTGATCTTTCTGTATCCCATCTCGGCTCTACTCAAAGGCCAAATCTTATCTGTGATGATCTCTTTGTAAAGATCGAATGCCAATGGGTGAGGATTAATTCCTACAATCTCTGCTGGATTCCAATCTGGCATGACTCCATAAACAGTCGTTTTCCCAACTAATTTTGGAGTTCTTGTTTGTTGTCTTTCAATAAAGCTTTTGATCGAATCCAACTCCAGCTTCACATCTGTGTTAAATACTTTTAAAGCATTTTTATGCGCCGCAATCGGTCTTACTTGTAGAATGAAGATTTTGTCATCAGCAATAGCAAACTCAATATCTAATGAATCATGACCTGTAATTCTTTCAATTTCTTGCGCTGCTAAAATTATCTTTTTTAAGTCTTCATCCTCAGGAAGTATAACGAAGTTTTTTGAGAAAATGAATGTTTTACTTTCATCGGTTTTTGCACCAGAGGTAATAGTATCAGTTTTATCACTTAAATCATAGTTTACTGTGTAATATGGTGCACTTGTTTCAAGGTCTTTTGTAAAAAGCACACCACTCATCTTAACCCCTTTTAATTGAGGTTGAATTAAAATTTGGTTATCTTGATCTTGTAACTGATTCCCCTTTAAATAACTATCAGACACCTCATTAATAGCTTTCCTAATTGCATCACCAGAATTTATATCAACATTTAAAATACTTGCATAATTTCCTGCTAAGGAAGAAGTATGCGTGTCTTCGTTTAGAGCTGAACTTCTAACCACTAATTCTGTAGCTGAAAAAGAAGACCGAATATTATTGATTATCGAATCGATATCCTCTTCAACTTCACTAACCGTACACTTAATTTGCGGTAAAATTTTAGAATAAGATAATTTATTTTGTAGTCTAAATAAAGTGTCAGCTTTTGTTCCAAACTTAAACTGAATTAAATCTGCAGGTGAATCCATTTCTGCCCAATTACCTTCAACATCGATTATTTCAAAAGAAAATTTATCAGAAAGAAAGGTAACAAGATCACTTATGGAACTAGATTCAACATTAAAATTATCAAAAATAATTTTGTCTAACTTTTTAACAATAAATCTACTTAAATAGAATACTCCAACAGACTCCCCTAAAATAATCTCATCTCCAATAATATCACCATTAGCTACTCTAATTTTTTTTGTAGACTTTGACTGAAAAACTTTCTCGGCTTCGACTAAAAAATTCTTTCCTCTTCCCTCATATCTATTCTTCCATTTCGAATCAATTGTAATTGCTAATTTGGATTTGACGTTTGATAAATTCTCTAAAATAGTTTTTTTGTATACAACATCTGTATAACTAACCATTAAATCTTCGTTGTAAACTGTTCTACTACTGTAAAAGGAGGCCAGACTTTTAGTACTCTCCCATTTTTCATTGTAAAAAAACTTTAATTTTGGATATTTCTCCAATATCTTTAGTATTCCAAAACCCCCAACTAGATATATATCTTTACCCCCAACTTCGTATATATTTTCCAGTAAAATATCTAATATCAATTTATGATTATTATATGGAGATAAGCATACAGGGGTAGAATTATCCAACTGTCCAATAGATTTGCCGGCTGCTAAAAAAATATATTTCAAATAATTAATTTAAAGAGATTTATCTACTTTTTCTGAATTTATGAAATTCTTGATATCATAAATAACCGATTTACTTTTAGAAATTTTATTAAAATCTAAATTTTTAAATTTATCATGTGCAACAGCTAACACAATAGCGTCATAATTTTCGTCTGGTAAAGATTTTAAAGACTCTAATCCATATTCATCTCTAAGTTCAACACTGTCAGCCCATGGATCATAAATTGTAATATTTGCTCCGTAGTCAGTTAGTGCGTTAACAAGTTCTGCAGATTTTGTGTTTCTAACATCAGGGCAATTTTCTTTAAATGTTATTCCTAAAACCAATACTTTAGAACCATTAACTGTTATATTTTTCTTTATCATACATTTAATAATCTCTGACGCAACATAATTAGCCATTCCATCATTTAACCTTCGCCCAGCTAGAATAATTTCAGGGTGATAACCGTTTTCTTGTGCCTTTTGTGCTAAATAATACGGATCTACTCCAATACAATGACCTCCAACCAATCCTGGTTTAAAGTCAAGAAAATTCCATTTTGTATTTGCTGCCTCTAAAACGTCATTTGTGTTGATATCTAAAAGATTAAAAATTTTAGCGAGTTCATTTACAAAAGCAATATTAATATCCCTTTGAGCATTTTCAATCACTTTAGATGCTTCTGCTACTTTTATCGTGGGAGCCAAGTGGGTACCAGCCGTGATTACTGATTTATATAGTTCATTTACCTTTTTCCCAACAGCGGGTGTAGAACCAGAAGTAACTTTTTGAATTTTCTTTAGTGTATGCTCTTTATCACCAGGGTTAATCCGCTCTGGCGAATATCCGACATAAAAATCTTTATTAAATTTCAATTGGGAAGTTCTTTCTAATATAGGAACACAATCATCCTCTGTTGCACCAGGGTAAACCGTTGACTCATATATAACTATATCTCCTTTTTTCAACACTGACCCTACAGTTTCACTCGCTTTTAAAAGAGGGCTTAAATCAGGTCGTTTATTTTTATCAACTGGGGTTGGTACTGTGACAATGTAGTGATTACAATCTTTAATTTTATCAACATCATTTGTACAAAATAATCCTGAAGATTCTGAAAGGTTTTTATTAATTACAGATTTAAGGGTTTTTTCATCAACTTCCAATGTAGAATCTAAACCTGACATAAGCTCCAAAATTCTTTCATCATTTATATCATAACCAACAACCGAAAACTTCGTAGCAAATAAGCATGCGAGGGGTAAACCAACATAACCTAATCCGATAATTGCTATTTTATCATTTCTCATTTTTTAAGTTTTTCCAATACCATTTTACAGCCTTCTCTAATCCTTTATTTAAGGAGTACTGTGGATTGTAGTTTAATAATTTTTTTGCCTTGTCAATTGAAGCATGTGAATGGGGAATGTCTCCAAATCTCACAGGACCATAAATAATCTCAATATTGTTAATATTTGGATTTAATTCTGACAGGTAAGAGACTAGATATTTAATCAAATCATTTAAGGTGTTTCTTTCACCAAAAGCTATATTGTAAACTGTGTTAAGTGCTTTTTTATTTTCGGTCAATAAACTCAACAAATTAGCTTCAAGGACATTATCAATATATGTAAAATCTCTTGAAAATGATCCGTCACCGTTTATTACAGGAGATTCTTCATTGATTAATTTATTTACGAATTTTGGAATTACAGCTGCATAAGCTCCATTAGGATCTTGTTTTCTGCCGAAAACATTAAAATATCTTAAACCAATAGTTTCTAAATCATAGATACTAGAAAAAATTTCTGCATATAATTCATTTACATATTTTGTGATTGCATAAGGGGACAATGGTTTCCCGATGACATCCTCAATTTTGGGCATTTTTTGTGAATCACCATAAGTTGAAGAGCTTGCTGCATATACAAGTCTTTTAACATTATTATCTCTAGCTGATACGAGCATATTTAAAAAACCATTAATATTTACTTCATTAGAGGTGATTGGGTCTTTAATTGATCTTGGGACAGAACCAAGAGCAGCTTGATGTAAAATATAGTCTACTCCAGCACAAGCTTTTTGACAATCTTCAATATTTCTTATATCAGCATTTAAAAA
>MDTD01089966.1_pt1 | contig 11240 bp, 8 predicted proteins | sample 811221 | NCBI WGS metagenome assembly MDTD01 (sample SAMN05326646, study PRJNA326480) | marine metagenome | isolation source: seawater | place: Pacific Ocean: South West | collected 2011
TAATGTTTCGCGATAAGTATGGAATTGAAAAGAGTATAGTTATTAATTCCGAATATAAAATAAGAGATTTAATGTCTAAGTCATTTCTATTTAGCTCAGCATTTTCAGTTAAAAAAGATGGAGAAAAATTTATTTTGCATGGAAAAGGTTGGGGGCATGGAGTTGGGTTATGTCAAATTGGAGCACTTGGAATGTCGCTTAGCAATAAGAAATCTAATCAAATTTTAAATCATTACTTTCCTGAAACAGAAGTTAGGAAAATTTATAATTCATGAATAATCAATCAAAATCTAAAGCTTGGGTATGGGTGCCCTCTTTGTATTTTGCAGAGGGTCTTCCCTATGCATTTGTGATGATAGTTTCAGTAGTACTGTATAAAAAACTTGATATATCAAATTCAGAAATTGCATTATATACTAGTTGGCTATACTTACCATGGGTGATAAAACCTTTTTGGAGTCCATTTATTGACTTAATTAAAACCAAAAGGTACTGGATTATACTCACACAATTAATTGTTGGAGCTAGTTTAGCTGGAATAGCTTTTTCAATTCCAACTGATTCTATGTTGCAATATACACTGGCTTTTTTCTGGCTTATGGCATTTAGTTCTTCAACACACGATATCGCTGCAGATGGATTTTACATGCTTGGATTGTCCAATCACAATCAATCTTGGTTTATAGGCATTAGAAATTCTTTTTATCGACTTGCTATTTTATTCAGTCAAGGTATTTTGGTAATTCTCGCTGGCCAACTAGAAAATTTTTATGGAAATGTTAAGATTGCATGGGTTATAATTTTTGGGATCCTATCGATTATGTTTCTATTTTTAGCATTCTACCATAGGTGGGCATTACCACTTCCTCAAAATGATATAAATAGCCAAAGTAAAACAGCTAAAATTATTGGAAAAAAATATTTACAAGTAGTAAGAGATTTCTTTAGTAAACCTGAAATACTATTAATTATAATTTTCATTCTTCTTTACAGGTTTGGAGAAGCGCAGTTAGTAAAAATAGCACCACTTTTTATGTTGGATTCATACGAATCGGGTGGACTTAATCTTTCTACATCTGAATATGGTTTTATTTATGGTACTTTAGGAGTTGCAATGCTTACCCTTGGCGGTATTGCAGGTGGTTTTTTTATCGCAAGAAATGGATTAAGGTATTGGATAGTTTGGATGGCGCTAGCAATGAAATTGCCTGATTTAGTATATGTATATATGGCATATTCACAACCTAGTAGTCTAACTCTAATTAGTTTATTTGTATCAATTGAGCAATTTGGGTATGGTTTTGGATTCACAGCATATTTATTATATATGATGATGGTATCAGAAGGAGAACATAAAACAGCACATTATGCAATCTGTACTGGCATAATGGCGTTAGGTATGATGATCCCAGGAATGTTTAGTGGAAGCCTTCAGGAGAGTATTGGGTATTTGAATTTCTTCTACTGGGTAATATTTTCAACTTTACCAGGCTTAATTCTTATAAAATTTATTTCTATAAATCCAGATTTTGGATTAAAAAAGGAATGACAATATGACTAAACTTAATCGCATTTTAGCTATTGATACTTTTCGCGGAGCAACAATCGCATTAATGATCATCGTAAATAATCCAGGTACGTGGACACATGTATATGCGCCACTACGACATGCTCAATGGCATGGATGCACATTAACTGATCTAGTATTTCCATTTTTTCTATTCATAGTTGGCATGTCTATGGCTTTTTCATTTGATAAATATGATTTGTGTAAAACAGGTCCCCTCTTCAATAAGATAATTATTAGGACGATTTCAATTTTTGTTCTTGGGTTACTCCTTAATGCTTTCCCCTTTATTAGGCAAGATTGGGACTGGTCTTCTTTTCGAATACTTGGAGTTCTTCAAAGGATAGCTCTTGCCTATTTTATTGGTGCATTTATAATAATTCGATCAAATATAAAAAGCTTAGTACAAATTTCATTTATTACATTAGTGAGCTATTGGATTCTATTGTATATCTACGGTTTTGTTAATGCTGTTGATCCCTACTCTCTTGGCTCAAATTTAGTGCTAGCAATAGACAAAATAATAATTGGTGAAAGTCATTTGTATGGGGGCACAGGTATTCAATTTGATCCCGAGGGATTGCTAAGCACAATACCTTCTTCAATTACTGTGATCTTAGGCTTCCTAGTTGGAACAATGATAAAAACAACTGAAGATCAAGCAGAAAACTGCAAAAGGATGCTTATTTTAGGATCGCTGTTAGTAATAATAGGATGGATTTGGGGTATATTTTTTCCAATCAATAAACAATTGTGGACAAGTTCTTATGTTTTATATACTGCAGGTATAGCTACTATGACTCTTTCTTCTATGATATGGTTAATAGATGTACTGGGTTATAAAAAATGGACCTATCCTTTTATTATTTTTGGTTCTAATTCTATATTTATATTTGCACTTTCAGGTATTTGGGCAAAAATTTTGCTCAAAATTAGATTTTCATTGTACGGAGACGAAGTTTCGGGTTATTCCTATTTGTATAAGACAGTTTTTTATCCATTGGCTGGCGATATAAATGGCTCATTTTTATTTGCAGTTTTTCATGTTTTTGCTTTTTGGCTTATCCTGCTTTGGATGTACAAAAAGAAAATTTTCATTAAACTTTAAATTTTACCGTATCTTAAAGAAGTAGCTATTGAAGAAATAATAATTGCAGTACCAATTATAAAAGTCTTGAAATCATAGCTTCCAGAAAATAATAAAATCTCAATCAGTAGACCTAAGGGAATAACAAGATTGTTCATTGTTGCCAACGTTTCGACTCTTACTTTTGTTGCCCCATAATTCCAAAAATAATACCCTACGCCTGATGCTGCACCACCTAACCAAAATACCAACAACCATTGACTAATGGATTTGGGGTATGTATAGCCAGAGGGTGAGATTATTAATCCAATAAAAGTAATAAGAGAAGCTCCAATAAAAAAGAATGAAAAGTCGGTATATACATTAGTAGATATTTTACTATCTGCTTTTATTCTTTTGTAAAGCACTTGACCTGAAGCAAAGCAAACGTTAGCAAGCTGAACTAAAATCAACCCAATAAAGTCGCGATCATCAAAATCCGTCATCCGTATTACTAAACCACCCAGAATAGAAAGAAGTATTGTAAAATAAGCAAAAAGTCTTATTTCTTTATTTAATATTTGAAAAATCATAGTGACGTAAAAAGGTGTTGTTACAGTAAATAAAAGTATTTTCTCAACAGATGTATGGCGAAATGCACTTAGATAAAGCATATACATAACACCTATTTGCAAGACACCAATAAATGTAATTTTTAGGATATAGCTAATGGGAATTTTGAAATTAATCCACGGTAAAAACAAGATACATGCAATTGCTGAGCGTGAAAATGCTAAAGACCATGAATTGATATCTGGTGATAAAGTGTTTCCAATAAGACTAAACGAAAGCGACCATATTACAGTTGTGATAATTAGATAAAGCATTACTCAGACGTTTTATTAAAAAAATCTAAAGCTAAAAATCAAACAAATGACTATATTTTAATATAAGGGCATTATTACGCTTAGTAGGAATCCCGTCATAATCTTCCATTTGATTATAAACAACATAAAGACCAGAAGCTGCTGAACGCTGAATAATGAATCTCCAATTAATAAAACTTTCATTGGATTGATTATTGTACTGCAAGAGTGCTTGTATATACATCTTTGGGTTGAAAGAATAAGTAAGTCTCGATCGCGATAAATAGGTAATAAAATTACCGCCAGGTAAATTAACATTATTATAATTATAACTAATCTCTGAATTAAATTTATCTCCAAATCTTATTTTTAACCTAGGAGATGAGCTGATTCTATCGCCTCCAAAAAATCCTCCAATATAGTTCATTACACTAAAACTAATCTTACTTGTTGGAGGGGAGGTATAATATAATTGAGCTTCCATATGGTTATATGTTGATTTAGGGACAACAATACTTTTTGATGGAAAAATATCAAAATCTTCAATAAGACCCTCCTTTGTAAAGTTTATTCCAGTATGTATTTCATAACCAGATCTAAATTCAAGATGATTGTCAACATGAAGCTTACCTGTCTGATGAAAGCCGTTAAGTTTCCAATAGCCATCATAATTAACATGTGGTCTAAGTTCTAATATTCCTAAATCATTCTCTGGCCTAAGCCTAGTAAATATTCTACCCGACCACTTTCTATAACCTCCACTCCTCTTCAGAAAGCCCATTTCAGGATTAAAGTCTTCCCCAATTTCAGTGTATGACAGTGCATTAGAGAACATCTTACCGGTTGAAGAGGCTTGAAGTCTGAATGCGTATGCTTTTTCCTGATCTAGGTCAGGAGTATTTGATATTGCGGTATAACCATCTATTTGACTTACTTCACCAATTCCCCATTTTGCATCTAAAGCAACTACTTCATTTGAATAATTTTCATTGCTAAGCTTTATTAGGTTTGTTGCTATTGCTCCAACATGAGATCGATTTGGAAGCTCTTTTTTTAAGCGTATTATTTGATATTCATTTGAAGGTCTTCCCTGAGCAGATTTAGTGCTCATATTGAGTAAACCAACTCGCATATTTGCAATAGTTCCAGTTAAACGAGCGCCACCATTGATAGGAACCTGGTTACCAGCGCCAGTTAGACCAATTCTTCTACTAAAAAACATGGATACCTCTGAACCGCCAAATGAGTTATCACCGACAGAAAATAATCCAGCATTTTCAAGAAAAAATGCTCTTTTTTCTGGAAAAAATAAACTAAATCTATCTAAATTTATCTGCTGTTCATCTGCTTCAGCTTGCGCAAAATCTGTATTATAGGTTAAGTCAAGGTTAAGTCCAGACCCGATGCTAACTTTTCCATCAAAACCGCCTTCACTTTCGTAGGTATTGGTTTTTACTTTATCTCCTGAATTAGAATGCGTTTTGGTTAGAAAATATGGAATAAACTTTATATTTTGAGATAATGGAGGACTTACGCCAGTTAAGGCACCAGCTGATATTAATCTATTTACAGTAAACTGTCGATTTATTGGACTCCAATGCGATACTTCCTGTATTGATGCATTTACTCTTTGAAAATTCACACCCCATTCTTGAGTTTTTTCACTTTTATACCGCAATGTTTTAAATGGTATTTCGAATTCAGCGCTCCATCTATCATTGTGAATTTTTGTTTTTACAACCCATGATCCATCCCAATTAATATTAAAAGCTCCTCCTGCACCTGAAGAAAATCGTCCAATTCTTGCTATATTTTCTCCACCTTTAGTTATTTGAGCATCATATTCTATTCCAGCAGCATTCGTTCCAAACGCATAGCCATTTTGATTATCATTAAAAGTGTCTAAAATAAATATAAAACTATCCATATCATCCAAAGGTGAGTCTCTTCTTGTGTCATTTATAATTATATTTTCAGGTTGATTAGTGTAACATACGACAGAAAGATAAAAGTGGTCTTTTGTAAAAGCAATTTTTACGATTGTTTTCTCTGAAGCTTGCTTACCTTCATACGGTGATTGCTGGATGAAACCAGTGGTTTGAGAGATATTTTTCCATGCAAGATCATCTAATACATTTCCATCTATTTTTGGAGGTGTATTAGTTTCAACAGCATTGATAGATTTTTCATTTAAATAAATATTTTGCGAAAAAACAATATGTAACAAAAGTATGCCAAAAATTATGTGACCTGATTTCATTCTCTATATTTTTCCTCAAACAATTTTGTTACCAATGTCGCCATCTTCATACATCCCTCAGTGACGCCTCCTAGATCATGAGATGTAAATTCGATGTTAACCATACACCAACCAATTTTTATATCAGGGTGGTGATTTTCCTTCTCAGCTAACGAGGCGACTGAATTAACAAAATCTATTCCTCTCATGTACGATGAAAAACTAAAAGATGTTGAAAGGGCATTATTTTTAAATTCCCAATCATTTAATTTTTTTAAATTATCATTTATTTGACTTTTATTTAAAAGACTCATTAATTCTTCTCCTATATGGGTTAAACACGCGACAGTTTTTTGAAGGCTAAGTTAATCCATGTTACTGAAATAATCGTTGCAAAAATACCAGAAATAAACATGCTATACCAAATCCATTCCACAGGCTTATTTAAAATATATGTAAAGTAATAAGCAAGTGGTCCTGCTACTCCGATTACCCTTACAATTGTAATTACTAATGATGGCATACCAGTGCCTAAGCCTTGCAAGATTCTTCCAATAGTTAATCCAATTGAAATGAATGGAAAAAGAATCGATATTGTTCTTAAGTAATAAACAGAAATTTCTTTTATAATATTGTCAGAAGTAAAAATACCAATTACTGTTGGTGCAAAAATAAATAATATTATTGAGCATACTGTAGTTATTAACAATGAGCTTTTAATTCCATACCATGATATATATTTAATTTTATTTATTTCATTTGCACCGTAAAACATACCGATAATTGTAGTTAAAGCGGAGGCTATGCCAAAAATTGGAAGGAAGACCAGCATATCGATTCTGCCACCAATTTGGTATGCTGCAACTGCACTTGTAGAAAATTTTATCAATAATCTATTGAAAACTAATTGGCCTAACGCCATAACAACCATTGACATTGAGACTGGAACTCCTACTCTAATAATATCTAAAACTATATAAGAAGAAGGAGAAAAATCCTTGAGCTTAAATCGAACATAGGTATGGTTTTTAATAAATAGCATGTACACAAAAATAATCCAAACGATAATTTGGCTTATAGTTGTTGCCCAAGCAGCACCAGAGACTCCATAGTCTAAATAAAATATAAAAATAGGGTCAAGTATTGTGTTTAATACCGTACCAAGTCCAGCGATAATCATAGGAAGCTTCATTTCACCCTCACCAGCAAGAATAGATCTAAAAAAACCTGAAAAAACACCAAAAGAAATCCCATAACAACTCACTCTAAGATAATCCCAAGCCATTGGTAAAATGTCCTGAGTACATCCCATAAAAATTAAAATTTGCTTTCCATAAAGCAGTCCAGATATAGTAAGCATAGCGCTGATTATAAATGCAAAGACTAATGCATGTTCAGCGGAGTTATCGGCATTTATTTTATCTTCTGCTCCAATGAATCTTGCAATCGATGCAGTAACGCCATTTCCTAATCCAAATGAAAGACCCATTACAAGGAAAAATATAGGCATATTAAATGCAACAGCTGCAATAGCGTCTCCTCCCAATCGTCCTATAAATATCATATCTATAATCGTGTATAGTGTTTGGATACCCATCCCAATCATAATCGGAATTGCCAAATTCCACATTGCTTTAGCTGGATTGTTAAGGAATGATTTCAGAGGGGTTTTTCTTTGTTCTGCGTAGCTCATTATTTTCTGCCCTCTAAAAGTGAAATTAGAACGACCATATAAGCGGTATTATCAATACCGCTAGTAGCCAAAAAGTAACAGCTAAAGGAATACCAACTTTAATGTAGTCAGAGAATTTATATCCTCCAGGGCCATACACCATTAGATTGGTCTGATAACCAACTGGGGTACTAAATGATGCTGAGGCCGCAAAACATACTGCAAAAATGAAAGGTCTAGAATCAAGCTGCATTTCACCAGTTATCGCAATTACGATCGGGGTCATAATGATTGCAGTTGCAGTGTTTGAAGAAACTTCGGTCATTACCATAGTAACAAAATAAATTAAAGTAAATAATATATAAGGCTGGACTGAGGGACTATATGTGTCAACATATTCCTTTATAGAGCTAGCAATATAAGCAGCTGTTCCAGATGATTCTATAACGATACCTAGAGGAATTAGTGCAGCTATAAGTACAATAACTTGCCAATGAATTGATTCATACGCCTCATTAGGAGAAATCACTCTAAAGGTCATTAAGACTACTATGCTTACTAAAGCCCCCTTGATAATTGGAATAATACCGATTGCTGCAAGTAATATAGTCATAACAACGCAAATAATACTTAGCCACCAAAATCTAACTTTTACTAGGTCAGCTTGTAGCTCACCCAATAAAATAAATTTGCCTGATTCAGCTAGTTCAGATATTTGTCTCTTTCCACCATATACCAGTAGAGTATCATACGTATTTAAAACTACATGAGCAATTTTTTTTCTTATAATCAAACCCTCTCTTCTTATTGCCAGTATAAATGCTCCAAATCTTTTTCTGAAACGCGACTCTCTAAGTGTCTTACCAACAACATCGGATTGATCACTTATCATACATTCCACGAGTATATTATCATCTTGTTCGAGCTCAGTTTGGGTAAGCTTTTCATCAGTAAGAAGACTGACTTTTTCAACCTCTTTCATACGTAAAAAACTTTCGACAGAACCCTTAACGAAGAGTATGTCTCCTTCTTTCAATATCTGTCTTCCAACATTATAGGTTATTAGCCTTCCCTCTCTTTGAATATCGAGGACAATTACATCATAGCTTTGGTTCACATTTCGATCCTGACAAGTTGATCCTATCAACGGCGAATCTGCTGATATTTTCATTTCAGTTAGATACCCAGCCATATGATAGCTTTGCGTCAAGCTTGATGTAACAGTTCGAGATGGTAGAATTTTCGGGGCAATCCATAAAACGTAAATTAAACCTACTATTAAAGTTATCCAGCCATACTTAGCAAATTCAAACATCCCTAAAGCACTTCCACCGCTTTCAATATAAATTGAATTAACAATTAAGTTTGTTGAGGTGCCAACTAAAGTAAGTGTGCCACCCATAATAGCAGCATAACTTAAAGGAATTAATAACTTTGATGGACTCATATGATATTGATGAGCTAGACGTATCGTCACAGGCATAAAAACAGCTACAATTGCTGTGTTGTTCATAAGTGCGCTAGCAATAGCTATGGTTAATAAATAAACTCCAAGTCCCAGATTTTTTGATTTTGAAACAAGCTTATTAATTCTAACGATTAAATATTCCAAGACTCGTGTTTTTTGCAAGCCTTGACTTAAAATGAAAAGCAAACTAATTGTAATTACAGCAGGATTTGAAAAACCTGATATTGCTTCATCGACGCTCAAAAATCCACCAATGAACAAAATTGTTAGTATGAGAAGTGCAGTTACATCTAAACTAAACTTCTCAGTAATAAACAAAATGAAAGCCAATATAATAAGGCCGAAAACAAATATTATTTCAAAAGTCATGTTTAGTTTTTAATACTAAATAGAAACTTCATCTATTTGTTCAGGCTCTAAAAACCCTTTAGCGTACTTCATATATATCTTTTTCTTTACAAAAATATCAAAAAGATCTACATCAATATGGGCGTCATCCTTCATAAAGCCTAAAATTCGCATCGCTTGACTTAACGTTTTGCCTTTTTTATAAGGCCTATCACGAGCAGTTAAGGCTTCGAAGATATCAGCAATTGCCATTATTCGTGCCTGGACTGACATTTCATTTTTAGTTAAACCTTTAGGATAGCCGGTCCCATCAAGTTTTTCATGATGACCGCCAGCAAATTCAGGTATATTTTTTAAATGTTTTGGGTATGGTAATTCATCAAGCATATTGATTGTAACAACAATATGGTCGTTAATAACCTGCCTCTCCTCGGGAGTTAAAGTTCCTCTGGGGATTGTTAAATTGTAAACTTCATTCTCAGACAAAAAATTCTGCATTTTACCATTTGGTTTCCATTTATAATTTGAAATATCATTTATTCTTTGCTTCTTCTCCTCGGACATAAATTCACCGCCAATATTTGACTCCTTTACGAAAGAAAGATCATTTTTAAGCTGTTTAATTGACTTCTGATATTCAATTTTAATGGATTTAAATTTTTCATTTTTTTCTTTGGCGTTAAGTGAATTATCGCGCTCAATAGATAGTTCTTTTTTTAATTTTTTGATTTCTTGATCACGCTTTAAAACCGAAAACCTTGTTTCAACTTCATTAATACGATCATAAATCGTTTCGAGTTTAGTTGATTTATCAACTACAAACTCAGGTGTTGCTACCTTTCCACAATCATGGAGCCAAGCAGCAATTTTTAATTCGTACATTTCTTGATCGGATAAATTAAAATCAGCAAATGGTCCTGTTTTTGTTTCATGAACAGCCTCAGCTAGCATCATTGTAATTTCAGGCACTCTTTCGCAATGACCCCCAGTGTAAGGAGATTTTGCATCTATAGCAGATGCTATTAGCTTAATAAATGATTCAAATAAATTTTCGAGGTCTTTGATTAGATTTTTGTTTGTAATCGCAACAGCAGCTTGACTAGCAAGCGCTTCCACCTTATTTTGAATATCAGAGCTAAATTCAATAATTTTTTTATTCTTATTTGTCTGAGCATTTAAAAGCTGTAAAACTCCAATGATCTCATCTTCATGATTTTTAAGCGGGACTGTAAGAAACGATTTTGAATGGTAGCCAGTTTTTTCATCAAACATTTTAGTACCTGAAAAATCAAACCCCTTAGCCTTATATGCATCTTGAATATTTACAGTTTCACCTGACAGGCCAACAAAAGCAGCAACCATAGAATTATTTGGTTCTCCATCTTCATCAAATAATTTGACTGGATAAAAAGGTATATCTTTACCTGAAGTTCCACCCATATGAAAATTGAGTGAATCGGTCATCATTATTTCAAATTTAAGCCTCTTGTCATCTGTCATCATATACAAAGTACCTCCATCAGAATTAGAGATACGCTTTGCCTCTAGCAAAATCATTTCTAAGAGCTTTGACATATCTCTTTCTTTTGAGAGCGCTAATCCTATTTGTGAAAGGTTTTGAATTTGCTGTTCTAAGTCTGCAATATAAGCACTTACAGCTTTTGGAGCGTCTGAAAGATATTTTGATACGGTTCCAGATGAATATGTTTGTTTTTTTGTCATAAAAATAGGTTTAAAAGTAAAGCATAATAACTTACTGAAAGATTAAAGACTGAACAACCACATGATTATTAATAGAACTACTAATTAATAAAGCATTAAATAAATCGTAACACCCGTAACTGAAACATAAAGCCATAGAGGAAAAGTAATTTTTGCAATCTTTCTATGTAATTTTAGATTATCAGTCCAACCCCTATAAAGAGTAAGTAGTGCTAGCGGAATAATTGCGGCGGCTAAAATAATGTGAGTTATCAGTATGAAATAGTAAAGGGTCGAAAAGTCACCGGTATAA
>MDTD01157189.1_pt1 | contig 11240 bp, 12 predicted proteins | sample 811221 | NCBI WGS metagenome assembly MDTD01 (sample SAMN05326646, study PRJNA326480) | marine metagenome | isolation source: seawater | place: Pacific Ocean: South West | collected 2011
ATAAATAAATACTTAATTATAGTATTAATATAAGAATAATTTAATAATTAAACAAATAATTAATCTAATATGTCATTACAAGCGGAGAAAATCCATTCGAACTATGAGAAGCATCTTAAAATCATAGATCATTACATTACTAAACGTAAAGATAAGTGTAAGAAACTTATTGAACACTTGGGCGAAGCCTATATTATGGCTCCTGCTAGTGGTAAATCTTGGCATCATAATGCATTTCCAGGAGGTTATATAGATCACGTTAATAGAGTAGTTGAATTTGCTATAAAACAAAAGAAACTATTTGAAGAGATGGGAGGTACTATAGACTTCACAGACGAGGAATTAGTATTTGCTGCTATATTTCATGATTTAGGTAAAATAGGTGACGGAGATACTCATAACTATATTATCCAGACCGATGAATGGCGTAAAAATAAATTATTTGAAAACTATACCTATAATCCAGACTTAGATTTTATGCTCATACCGGATAGATCATTATTTATTTTACAAAAGTTCGGTATAGAAGTATCCCAGAATGAATTTTTAGGTATTAGACTGCACGATGGAGTATTCGACAAAGCTAACGAAGCTTATTTCTTTAGTCACGTACCGACATCTAGAATGAAAACTAATATAGTGTATATACTTCATTCAGCAGACTTTTTAGCTTCTAAAGTTGAATTCGATAAATGGAGAAAAGACGGAGGAAGCCTAGTTCCTAAAGAAACTAAACCTAAATATAAACAAAAAAAGCAGTTTAAATCCTCTAAAGGACTAAATAACATGCTTAAAAACTTATAATATGGAAATTTTTTATATAATTATTGGTATTTTAGTTGCCTTTTCGGGAACTTTAGTGTATATTATTAGAAACTTACTTATAAAAGTAGAGAAATTTGAAGACGTTACACAAGATCAAGCACAATATCTTCAAAATATATCGAATACTATAGGTGAGTCTCAAAAACACTTACAGAATCTCGACGAAAAAGGGGTCTTTCAATCAGATGATGAAGTTGGTGAATTTTTTAACCAAATGAAAGCAGTACAGGACGAATTGAACAGATACATGCTCCCTGAAAACTATGGCAAGGAAGAGATCGAAAGCTAACTATTTTACTAAAGAAACAGAAGAATATATAGTTAAGTTTAACACCTCGGAGGATCACGAGTATAAACAAAAGATCTTTACAGAACACATCTACTACCCTTTTTACAAGCTAGCGGAGAATATTATACATACGTTTAAATTCTATTATACAGATGTCGATAAAATAGAAGACCTTAAACATGAGATAGTCTCCATACTCTACGAAGAGAAAATAATGAAGTTTGATCCTACTAATGGGGCTAAAGCATACTCATACTTTGGAACTATAGTAAAAAGATGGTTAATTAATTATAATAATAAGAACTACAAAAAGTTAAAACAGATTGGATCTTTTGCTGATATGGAAGATTCCTATACCCAGGACTATAAGGTTAATCATATGTTTGCTAAAAACCTAAGTGATTTTATAGACGAATGGGTAGATAGTACATACGAAATTTTAGAGGACCTTATACCCAAGGAACAAGATAGAAAGATAGCAGATGCAGTACTAACTATTTTTAAAACTAGACACGATTTAGATATATTCAAAAAGAAAGCTCTCTATATCTACATAAGAGAGATGACAGATTGTGAAACCCCTAATTTAACTAGAGTGATTAATGTGTTAAAAGCTGACTTTAGAGTAAAGTATCAAAAAGCATATGAAATAGGTCTTTTGCACAATAATCTAGAATAGTCTATTTATAATAAAAAGAGTATGGCCCTAGATAAAGAAATATTTAAAGGAAAAACACTATCTGATTTATTTAGTGAAATTTATACTAACTCTAAAAATACACAATCTCAAGTTAAAGGACTTATAGGTGAGTTAAAACCTCTAATTGAAAACGTTGGAGATGCAACGCTTTTAGTTCCTATGATTAAAGAATATATGGAGATAGGAGTAAAGAATGACGAGCACTTAATAAAACTAGCTCAGGTTGTTCAAAGATTAGAAGCAATTCAATCTAGAGGAGGAGAAGGAGAGTTTGATTTATCCGAACTACAGGACTTGCTACTAGAACAAGAAGAAGTTAAAGAAGAGGTAAAAAAGATAGAAGAAGGTAGCACAGAAGAAGAAGAAGAGTAATGGCTTATAGTACAAATTTATTTAAGAGTAGCCACAGTCTACAGGAAGAACCTGTATTAGAAGGTTTTGAATTAGGTAGAGTAACTCATGTAATTTTAAAAGAGAATGATAAAGAGCTTAAAAAATACGGTACTAACGCCGGTATAGGAGCTATTAAGTATATGCCTTTGGGCTCTAGTTTAGATCCTGAAAAAATTGAAACACACCCTGAAGCATTTCCAAGAGATAATGCATTAAGAACTTATCCTTTAAAAAACGAAATAGTACTTTTAAGCAAGGGACCTAGCAGTAGCTTAGGTTATGAAGGATCAGATAGAGATAGATTAGACTACTATACTAACACACTATCGGTTTGGAATAACGCTCATTCTAATCCATTAGTAAAAGACTCCCCTGTAGATTTAGGAGAAGGAATCACAGAGCAATCTATAGCCTCGATACATCCATTTCCAGGAGATACTATTCTAAGAGGTAGGTTGGGACAGAATATGAGGATAGGAGGAGAAGATCACCCTAAAAATAAAATTACTGATAGTTCTAATGCAGGTAAACCCTACATGCTTCTTTCAAATATAAAATATGAAGGAGAAGAACCTTTTATAGTTGAAGATATAAACAGAGACTATTCTTCATTTTATTTAACCTCTGATCATAAGATTAACTTAGAACAAGCTAGAAGTAAGTATGAAGCTACTAATACTAAACCTATTAAAAGCGATAAATATAAAGGTAGTCAAGCTATACTGAATGCTGATAGGATATTTATAAATTCAAAAAAAGACGATATACAATTAAATTCAAAAACAGCTTTTGGAGTTAGTAGTGAGTATATACATTTTGATGGAACTAAGAATATAGGATTAGATGCAGAAAAGATATGGTTAGGTAAAGGAGCAAGAAAGTTTGAATCTCAACCTGTAATTTTAGGAGACAGCTTAGAGGTACTCCTCAATGATCTTTTTAGTTTATTAGGTAGGTTAGGAAGAAGATTAGGGAAGGCTAAGACGGTAGATAAAAAGCCTATTCCTGCTTTAAATACAATTGGACCTGTTGTTACGAAAGCATCAAGGAAATATAAAAAGAGAATTAACCCTAAAGGTAAATCATCGTTAAAATCTAAAAAAGTATTTGTTGAATAATGCCACATTCATTAATAAGAGACTATAAAAGTAACCTATCAGGAATAGTAGGTAATGCACTAGGAAGAGTGCAGTCGTTTGTATATGATTATGCTGACGATAAAATATTAGAACTTGAAGATAAGTTTAGAAATGAATGTCCTCCCCCTGCAGTACTACAAACAATGATTCGTACTATTAATAATCTTAATAATGTAATAAATAAGTATGAAAGTAAAACAGCTAAGTATAGTAGATTACCGCGTAAACTTGATAAGCCAATTAAAGTAGGCAAAAGAGGAGTAGACCTACTAACCCACCTATTGAAGATACCTACAACCTTAGGTATACCACCAGGACCAGCAGGAGGTGTTATTTTTTCAACTCCTACAGGTGTAGTTACATCATTGTCTAATATACTTGTATGGTTAAGAAAAATGATAGAGACTTTAGAAGACGATAAAGATGCTATAAAAGATATAATTTCAGAAACTAATGATTTTTTCGACCCTATAAAAGAAAGAGTAGAAAATATAAGAACATTAATTGACAGGTGTTTAGAAGACCCTGATTTGACTAATGATGAAAGAGATAAGATATTAGAAGGTGCCATAGTTGAGCCTTCACTAAGTACAGAAGATTACTTGGGCGCTAACGGGAAAGCATATGCTCTAGAAATAGTAGTAGACCCTAACTCCCCATCGGTAGCTCCAAGACGACAAGCTATAGCTAAAGATTTTAGAGGTATAGTGATTCTCAGAGGACCTTTTTCCTTTGCAAGTAACCCTCAAGTACTTTTAGATCAATTAAAATTAAGAATTGATAATCAACTTCCATAACTTAACTATTTATTAATATGAAAGCTAATGAACTTAGAAAACTTATTAGAGAAGAAGTAAGAGCAGCTGTTAAGGAAGAGTTACAGGATATGTTAACTGAAGCAGTAAAAGCTGCTAGTGCTCCTGATATAAACAACTCTAAAAATAACTACAGAGAGGTTAAACAAAAAGATTTGAAAAGAACCTGGTCTGTAGGTAAAATGAATCCTGGTACAGTGCCTTTAGAAGAGATGTTAAATCAAACTAGAGCAAGTATGTCTGGAGAAGACTATAAAAACGTTGTCCATGGAACATCAGGTATGGTTAAAAAACCTAATTTTGCTTCTAATATAGCTACCGATATGGGATTAACTGAAAATTCAGGACCCGTAACCGGTATAGATATCTCTAAACTAGACTTTGTTAAAAATGCAAAAGCAGTTTTAGATAAGTCATACGAAAAGGACAGAAATAAAACTAGATAATGGCACTAGACGTTAAAAAGATAAATCCATTAGATAATCAGCCTAGAAAAGCAGTCGGGGTGGATCTGCCTTTTTCAGGTAGAGCTGTCTTTAATCAAACTTTTACGACTAAAGACGCTATAAGGGCTAATTTAATAAACTACTTTTTAACAGGTAAGAATGAAAGATTTTTTAACCCTGGTTTCGGAGCAGGACTAAGAAGCTTGCTATTTAATAATATAACGGAAGCTGGAATAGACAGTATTAGATTGCAAATATTAGACGATTTAGAATTATTCTTTCCAAGAGTAGAAGTTACTAACTTGAGCTTGATACCGGATGCCGATCGTAATACTATTGTTTTTAGTATGAGGTACGCTATAAAAGATTCCAATATAGAAGATGAAGTAATAATAAATTTCGATAACTAATGGCTGAAGAAAGAATAATAAAATATATAAATAAAAACTTTGACGACTTTCGGTCTCAGTTGATAGAACATGCTAAAAATTATTTCCCTGATACGTTTAATGATTTTTCAGCTACATCCCCAGGCATGATGTTTATTGAAATGGCATCATACGTTGGTGATGTACTTTCATTTTATCAAGATACTCAATTACAAGAGACTTTTTTGAATTATGCTAAAGACCCTAAAAATTTATTTAACTTAGCATACATGATGGGTTACTCTCCGAAAGTAACAGGAGTTTCAGAAGTAGAATTAACCATAAGTCAAACTGTAGTAGCAGATGGATCATATAATCCTACATGGGCTAATGCAGCTTTTATACCTGCTAAATCTGTAGTAAGATCAACTGATTCATCTCAAACTAGATTTATTATAGAAAACCCAGTAGACTTTCAGTTTAGTAGCTCATTCGACCCTACAGAGGTAAGAATAGAAACTTTAGATGGTAGCAATAACCCTGCTACATTTGTATTAACTAAGAAAGCAAAAGCATTTTCTGGTACTATAGAAACAACCTCATTTACAGTTAATTCAACGGAAAAATTTAAGACTCTCACATTATCTGATGATAACATTGTTGGTGTATTAGAAGTAACAGGAAGTACCACAGGAGACAGTTATTTCGAAGTACCTTTCTTAGGTCAAGATACTATTTTTGTTGACTCAACTAATAGTAGCTCTGATTCTAATCAAGTACCTTATGTACTATCTCTACAAAAAGTACCTAAAAGATTTGTAAGTAGATTTAAGTCTAATGGAGACTTAGAACTACAATTTGGAGCTGGAACTACATCTAGTGATGATTCAGTAATATTACCTGATCCTACTAATGTAGGAAGCGGTACTAACCAAGGAATCAAAAGACTAGACTACGCTTACGATCCCTCCAACTTCTTATTTAGTAAAGCTTACGGTGTAGCATTAAGCGAAAACGTAACCGTTAAGTATATCAAAGGAGGAGGTATATCTTCTAACGTACCTGCCAATACTATTACTAATAAGATTGAAGTTACACCTACTAGAGGTAGTTTAGCATCATTAACCTTTACAAACAGTAAACCAGCCGCAGGCGGTAGAGATGGAGATACTGTTGAAGAGTTGAGAGAAAACGCTATAAGGTCGTTTAGTGAGCAAGGAAGAGCTGTAACTTTGCAAGATTATACTGTTAGAGCATTATCTTTACCAAGCAAGTTTGGAAGTATAGCAAAAGTATTTGCTACTCAAGATCAGTTAACTAATACTAATACTACTGACTCAATAGTAGACAATAATCCTTTAGCTCTATCACTTTACGTACTCGCATATGATAATAATAAAAATTTAAAAGTAGCTACTCAAACTTTAAAAACTAACTTAAAAACTTATTTGAGTGAGTTTATGATGCTTTCTGATAGCATAAACATAAAAGATGCTTTTATAGTAAATATAGCTTTAGAATATGATATAATTGTAAGACCTAATTATGCAGGTAGAGACGTTCTTTTTAACTGTAATTTAGCTTTACAGGATTTCTTTAAAATAGAGAAAAGAAATATTAATCAACCTATAAATTTAGCTGAACTGTTTACTTTATTAGACAAGGTAAAAGGAGTACAGACGGTACAAGATATAAAAGTTCAAAACTTAAACGGTGGAAATTATTCGCAATTTGGGTACGATATAAAAGGAGCTACTAGAAACAATGTAGTATATCCTTCATTTGATCCATGTATATTTGAAATAAAATTTCCTAAAACAGATATTAAAGGAAGAGTAATAACTAATTAAAATGGCAGTATATAAAATTTTCCCAGATCAAGACGCTTTTCTAGCATCCGAAAAACCTAAAAATAATACAGGTTTTGATGAAATATTAGAAATATCAAGTTACCCTACAGGTTCGGTCGGTCAATCATCTAGAGCCTTAGTAAGATTTAAAACCTCTGAAATTACAGACGTAGTAAATAATACTATAGCAGCAGGTAACTGGAAGTCTAATTTAGAATTAAATTTAGCATCTGCATTAGAGAATCCTACTACTCAATCTGTATTTTGCTACCCTATATTTCAATCATGGGATGGAGGTACAGGAAAGTATGGAGATAATATTACTTCAGCTTCAACTGATAAAACTGGTTGCTCTTGGACATTTAGACAAGCTGAAGAAACAAACGCTTGGTTGACAGGTAGTTTCCCGGCTTTCGTAACAGCTTCTTTTCCTTCTACTATAAAAGGAGGAGGTACATGGTATACAGGATCTACTGGTGGAGTAAATTTAGAAGCAACTCAATCATACGGATATAATGCTGACTTTGATTTAGATCTAGACGTTACTAATGCTGTAAAACTTCACTACTCTGGTACTATAGACAACAACGGGTTTATAGTTAAACTCCAAGATAGTTTAGAATTTGCTATGTCATCTTCTATAAGGAATAGATACTTTAGCTCAAATACTAATACTATCTATCCTCCAGCATTATGCTTTAAATGGGATGATAGTTCTTATGATCACGGAACTTTAGGAGTATTATCTTCTTCAAATGCAGTTATTAATATTACTAATAATAAAGGAGAGTATACAGATGAAGGAAAAACTAGATTCAGATTATTAGCTAGACCAACAAATCCAGTAAGAACTTTTACTACCGGTTCTATTTTTAAAGTTAATCATGCTTTACCTTCTGCTTCTTTTTATGCTATTCAAGACGCTTATACAGAAGAATTAGAAATTCCGTTTGATACAAATTATACTAAAATAAGTTGTGATTCATCAGGGCCTTACTTTGATATTTACATGAATGGATTACAACCAGAAAGATATTACAGAGTGATTATAAAAAGCGACTTAGACGGTACAACTTCTGTAATTGATAATGAAAATATATTCAAAGTAGTTAGAAATGGATAAAAAAATAAGACTTTCTAAAACAGTACTTAATAAAGATCAATTTGATAAATCTATTGATTCTTCGTTTAAAACTTTCGTTAAAGAAGAAGAAGTTGTAGATCAAGATACGGTACAGGAGTTTTTTAGATTATACGAAAAACTTTATTACGAGATACCAATACAAGGAGAAGACAATTCTCATGAATTTTTAATAAAAGAAAGCTCTAAGCTAGCTACTGTAGAAAAGGATAATGAAGAGATTGATCCGTTATTAGATGAAATAACCGAACTACAAGAAAGAGTACTGCAGCTAAATCAAGAATTAATCGCACAAGAATTAGAAGAGACAAACAATGCCAACGATCAACTATAGAGTAAATCTTATAGACCCTGAAGGACTAGAAAAATACTCAGCTTCTGACTTAGAAGTTGTAGAGTCATTTTCTATTAATAGTTCTTTTGAAGCTTTTCAAAATAAAATAGAATATCATATCTTCTCCTCAGACGGGACTATACTTGAATCCGATTACAATTACGGTAATCAAAAATATCTATCAGGTACTCAAGCAGGTAAGATAAACGAAATAAGCATAGACCCGGTAAGTGATATAAAAAAATATGGCTACTCTAACGGTGATGTAAAGGTAGTTTATAACTTTTTAGATAACTTATATACTGAGGATAAAAAAGTAGTAAGATTTTTTATAGAAGAAATATCTGAAGATAGAACTGAAATAAGGTTATTAACTAATGAACTTAAAGATGAATTACTAGCTAGTGCTACTGATAGTATTAAAGAAGATATTTTATCTACCTCTTACTTAAACGATTTTAGAGTTAATACAGGTCAGAATGATCTTCTTATTGGAGTAAATATAGATCTACAAAAATACAGAGACTTTAACTCAGTAGTAGTAAAACTCTACGAACCTTTACCAGATCAGTATGGTTTAAAAACTATTTGTACTGTAGACAGACTTATAGCAGATTCGTTAGGATATGAAATAGAAAGTGAATTTATTGCAGATGAAATAAAAATACCTTTTTTGAAAGGTCCTAATTTTAACGTAGACGGGGATGATGAAAAAGCTTCTCCTACTAAATATTTTAATTTTAACGATTTATTTTCATTTCCTACTGATCAATCCTATAGACAGTTAAGCTCGTTGTTAAAAGAAAAATCAGTAGAAATAAGTATTGATTATTCTGACTTTGGTAACTTTATACAGTTTAGTTCAGCTGAAGAAAGACTACGTAATTTTCAATATAAGCTTAACCTACTTACTAGCTACCAGACATCATATTCAGCTTCTTTATACGCTGGTAATAATGCAGCCGGTGTTACCGGTAGTACAGACTTCTACAAAGGGCTAATAGATAAAATTACAGAAAATTTTGATCATTATGACAGGCATCTATACTACGGTACAGGCTCATATGCTTGGCCTAAGCAAGCACCATATAACGAACCTTATATAATAGCTACAGGTTCGGCTACTGCATCAGTATCTAATTTAATAGAAAGCGCTAGTCTATTCGACGTTACTAATAGCTCTCAACTTGTAAATACTATTCCAGAATTTCTTAAAGAAGATAGTAATAATGCAAATTATCTTACTTTCACTCATATGATTGGTCAGCATTTCGACAATATATGGATATACACAAAAGCACTGTCTGATAAATACGATAATGATAATAGAGAGAATTTTGGTATATCTAGTGGACTGGTAGAAGAAGTATTAAGAAATTTTGGAACTAAACTATATTCAAGTACTAAGTCTATAGAGAATCTATTTAAAAATTTTACAGGAGAATTTTACAATACAGGCAGTGAACATATTACTAATTTTATTTCTGCATCTAATTCACCTACATCTGAAGATAAGTATAGAAAAGAAATATATAAAAGAATATACCATAACTTACCTTTATTATTAAAAGCTAAAGGTACAGAAAGAGGTTTAAGAGCTTTAATAAACTCCTTTGGTATTCCTTCTTTGAATACTAGCGGATCACATAATGGTCTCCTTATCAGAACTTTTGGAGGTCAATATACTTCTGGTAGTGTTAATTTTGGTATTGATACAACATCTACATCTTCATTAGGAAAAATAAATGTTGATAATACAGGTAGTGCTTTTGAAAACGTATTAAGTCAATATACCTCTATAGTAGCTGCAAATGCAAACTTTGCAGATGATGTGCATTCAGTAGACATCGGGTATTCTCCTACAGATGTTATTAATAGTAAAATATTTACCTACTATACCAGTAGCGGATTCAATATAGATAATTTTATAGGAGACCATAAAGAAAATATAGTTTCAGGAAGTTATAGAAATTTAGATTCTGCATCTTCAGCTGCCTTAGGAGATATTATTACTCATCCTTCCGGTAGTGATGATTACGGTGATTTTGTAAGAATTTTAAAGTTCTTTGATAATGTAATTTTTAAAATGGCTAAAGACTTCTTACCAGCAAGGTCAAGTGTAAATACCGGGATTATTATTAAGCCTCATGTACTTAATAGAAGTAGAGTAAAAAGAGTACAAGGGGGAGCAAAACAAGCACAACAAAGCTCAGTTAATATAAAACATGGAGATTTAACTGTTACAGGGTCTATCTCTATAGTACAGCTATCAGGTAGTGCACCAGGAGCATTTGGAGGATATAAACAAGATGAATTTGCTACACCTTTAACTGCTAGTTATGTTGAAAACGTAATGACACCTAATGGATTGCAACCAAAAATTTATCATCAACAAGAAGAAGCTAGATATGATGGAGAACTTAGTGGAAGTAAAATAATCAAAACTACTGGTGAATTAAATGATGAAAACGTATTTAAAAAAGGAAACCCTAATACTATACAGTATCAAGTAGTATCGTATGTAGATTCGGCAGTAGCTCCAACACCAACACCTACACCAACTGCTACTCCGGTACCAACAGCGTCACCTACTCCGATACCTACTTCAATTAAACCAACTGCAACACCTACTCCTACACCTGCTTCTAATAGTTACGAGGTGACTCAATGTAATACTGGATTTAAATACCACGTACACCGAACTGAAGGATGTATAGACGGTGCTTTAAGCCTCTTAAGTTTTACTCCTCACTTTGGTGATTATGTTCAATTTGCCCCTGGAATGGGCTGTCCACATGGTGCTACAGTTTGTGGACATATAAGTAATATAAATAGTAATGAAGTACCTGATGCAAGAATTACATTAGATGAAACAATAGGAGGATTAGATCCTTGTAACGACGCACGTTGCACAGAATAAAAATAGATAATGGCTAATAT
>MDTD01185837.1_pt1 | contig 11240 bp, 11 predicted proteins | sample 811221 | NCBI WGS metagenome assembly MDTD01 (sample SAMN05326646, study PRJNA326480) | marine metagenome | isolation source: seawater | place: Pacific Ocean: South West | collected 2011
GAAACACAAAAATTAAGGTCCCATCGTCTATCGGTTAGGACACATGGTTTTCATCCATGAAAGAGGGGTTCGATTCCCCTTGGGACCGCCAAATTATAATAAATTTTTTCTATGTATAAAATTGCAATAATCGAAGAAATACATGAAGAAGGAATTAAGCTTCTCAAAGAAAATCCTAATTTCGAATACGAAATTATTTCAGATGTTTCTGAAAAAAATTTAATAAATAAACTACCTGAATTTGATGGTTGTAGTTTAAGAATTTCAAACCTTAATTCAAAGATTTTAAAAAATTGTAAGAAGCTTAAGGTTATTTCTAGACATGGTGTTGGTTATAATAATGTAGATTTAGAATATCTTAAAAAAAATAATATTTCACTTATGATAACAAACAATGCTAACCATATTTCGGTAGCAGAACATGTTATGTACATGATGTTAACAATTTCAAAAGGCATGGGTAAACATGATAAGTCTGTCAGAGAGGGATTATTTAATAAAGGTATAGTTGATGTTTTAAGTTTTGAGTTGCAAAAAAAAGAAATTTTAATAATCGGTTTTGGGAGAACAGGTAGAGCATTGATAAAAATTTGTAAAAGTTTTGGAATGAACATAAAAGTCTATGATCCATACGTAAAAGAAAAAATAATTTCTGAATTGGGAGGAGAAAAAGTTAACGACTTAAATGAAATCTTAAAAAAAGTTGATTACGTGAGCTTACATGTGCCTTTGACTGATGAGACAAAAAATATGATAAATATGTCAAATCTTAAACTAATGAAACCTTCATCAATAATTATAAATACAGCTAGAGGTGGGGTTATAAATGAAAAAGATTTAAATGATTCTTTAAACAAAAAAATAATTTTTGGAGCTGGAATTGATGTATTTGAAATTGAGCCAGTAGAGAGTGATAATCCTTTACTTAAGAATAATAGAGTAATTTTAAGTCCTCATTCGGCTACATGGACAAATGAATGTAAAATAAGAATGGCAAAATTAACAATTCAAAATATTATTGATTTTTTTGAAAAAAAAATAGATAAATCAATGTTAGTAAAATTATAAATTATGTACGAAAAATATGGTCAATTTATAGATGGCAAATGGCAAAAATCTTCTGGTGGAGAAACTTATGACGTTATTAATCCTGCAACTGAAGAAATAATTGGAAAAGCATCTAAAGCTAATAGTCAAGACATTCAAGCAGCTTTGAAGTCTGCATCGGCAGGTTTAAAACTATGGAGAAACACTTCTCCATGGGAACGAGCAAAGGTAATAAGAAAAATATCATATTTAATAAGGGAAAGAGTAGATGTTTTATCAAAATGGTTAACACTCGAGGTTGGAAAACCATTAAATGAAGGTCCAGGAGAAATTAATGGTGCTGCTGATATTTTTGAATGGAATTCTGAGGAAACAAAACGAATTTTTGGAGAAACTAACCAAAGTCGATTTCCAAATACCAAAATTTTAGTAAATTATGAGCCAGTAGGTGTAGTTGCAGCATTAGTGCCTTGGAATTTTCCTGTTATTTTAGCGTCTAGAAAAATTTCTACTGCTTTAGCTGCAGGATGTTCTGTTATCGTTAAACCTGATGTTATTACACCTGGATGTGTAATGGAACTAGTTGATATTTGTAATCGTGCTGGGGTACCCAAAGGAGTGATCAATTTGCTATCTGGGGATCCTGCTCAAGTCTCTAGTGAATTAATTTCCTCTGATATCATAAAAAAGATATCTATTACAGGTTCTACTAGAGTAGGAAAATTAATACTTAAACAAGCCGCTGATAAAGTTCAAAGAGTTACAATGGAACTAAGTGGTCATTCACCATTCATAGTTTTTGATGATGTTGACTTGAACAAAGTAACTGACATGGCTATTTCTGCAAAATTCAGAAATAATGGTCAAGTTTGTATTTCACCTAATAGATTTTATATTCATGAAAATAAAAAAAAAGAATTTACAAATTTAATGGTGAAAAAAACAAAAAAACTTAAAATTGGAAATGGTTTAGATAAAGATACTATTTTGGGTCCCTTAACAACAAAACAAAGACTTGAGGGTATTGAAAAATTAGTTGAAAAAACAAAAGAGGAGGGTGCTAACATTTTATTAGGAGGCAAAAGACCCTCTGGGTTTAATAAAGGTTTTTTTTACGAGCCCACAATTTTTGATAATGTTAAAGATACTTTCACTATTATGAAAGAAGAACCTTTTGGACCTCTAGTCCCAATCTTGACATTTAAAAAATTTGATGAAGTAATTGAAAGAGCGAACACTAATGACCTAGGTTTATGTAGTTATATTTATACAAACAATTTAGAAAAAGCTCATAAAGCGTCTGAACTTATGGAAACTGGTTGTGTAGCTGTTAACACACCTCATGTGGCAGTAGCAGAGGCACCATTTGGTGGAATTAAGCAAACCGGCTATGGAAGAGAAGGTGGGTCAATGGCAATAAAAGATTATTTAAACATTAAATATACACACTTAGGAATATCATAGTTAATAATGTATTATAAATGAGCTACTATGTTTATATGCTCAAATCTCTAGGAAAAAAACCTATTACATACGTAGGGTACTCTTCTAACCTTAAAAATAGAATCAAATTACATAATTCAGGAAAAGGAGCTAAATTTACCAGAGGCCGTAAATGGATCCTAATTTACAAGGAAAAAATTAATTCAAAAAGTGAGGCAATTTCTAGGGAATATTATATAAAGAAAAATAGAAAATTTAGAAATTTAATAAAAAAAAAAAGATGAAAATTTCAATACTACTTCCTTATAAAGAAAATTTTTCACCAATTTACCCAGGAGCAGTTTCACTTTTTGTAAATGATACAGTAAAAATAAGTAAATATAAAAAAAATATTACAATCTTTGGCAATACTCACTTTAAAAAATTATTCAAATTAAATTATAGAAATATACCTTTATCAAGATTTCGATTTAGAAGTTCAAGTAAAAAATATGTATCAGAATTTGTAAAAATTGAAAAAAATTATAAATCTGACTTGATTGAAATTCATAACAGACCAAATTATTTGGAAGATCTTGCTGAAAGTTTAGAAAAAAGAAATTATGTATTATATTTCCATAACGATCCACTTACCATGACTGGATCTAAAACAATTTTACAAAGAAAATTTTTATTAAAAAATTGTTATAAAATTATTTTTAATAGCAATTGGTCAAAAAAAAGGTTTCTACAAGGTATGCATAATAAGTTTATAAATAGTGAAAAATTGGTTGTTGTATTTCAGTCTGCTTCTAAACGAAAAATAAATATCAAAAACAAAAAAAATGAAATCACGTTCGTTGGTAAACTTAATAAATCAAAAGGTTATGATATATTTGGTAAAGCAGTTTTAAAAATATTAAATAAACATAAAAATTGGAAAGCTAATGTAATCGGTGATGAGCAGAGAGATAAAATATTCTTTTCCCATAAGCACCTAAAAAAATACGGATTTATTTCGCACAGTAAAGTTTTACAAATTTTTAAGAAAACTAGTATTGCAGTTGTCTGCTCAAGATGGGAAGAACCTTTTGGACGTACTAGTTTAGAAGCGGCTTCATCTGGATGTGCTGTTGTTATAAGTAATAGAGGTGGACTACCTGAAACGATTACCAATGGCGTAATTTTAAAAGAATTAAGTCCAGAAGCTCTTTATAATGCAATCAATAAGTTAATAAATAATTTAAAAGATAGACAAAACTTACAAAAGTTATCTTTAAAAAATTTTTATTTAACACATGAACACGTATCGAATTTAATAGATAGCTATAGAGATCAAAAACTTAAATTTAATAATCTTTTTAATATATCAAAAAAAAATCCTTCTCTTAGAATTTTACATATCACAAATTTTAATGAACGACACGATGGTAGGCTGTTTTTTAATACTGGCAGAAGATTAAACAATGGGTTTATTAGGCTAGGGCACAGTATTTTGGAATTTAGTGATAGAGATATTCAAAAATACTATAAAAGTTACAGAGATATTACAGGATCAAAAACATTAAATGAGAAATTAAAAAAAACTTGTTACAATTTTAAGCCAGACGTAATGGTTTTAGGTCATGCAGATTTGATATCTCCACAAACTCTTGGAGAATTAAAAGATGATTACCCAAGCCTTAAAATAGCTCAATGGTTTTTAGATCCATTAAACAAACAGGGTCCTGATTACTTAAGAAATAAAGAAAGAATATTAGATAAGTCTGACTTTATTGAATCTAATTTTCTAACAACTAGTCCGGAGGTACTTGATTTTTTACCTAAAAATACAAGTAATTTTTTTATTCCTAATCCAGTAGACAAATCTTTTGAGACTCTTTTTAATTATAAAAAAGACTGTAATATGGATGTATTTTTTGCTTTAAGTCATGGTGTGCATAGAGGAGTGCTCAAGTCAGGGAAATTTGATGATAGAAGTGTTTTCATTAACAATCTTATGAAAATTACAGAAAATGTTAAGTTTGATCTCTATGGTATAAACAAAGTTCAACCTATTTGGGCTGATCATTACTTTAAATCAATTTCAAATTCAAAAATGGGATTAAACCTTAGCAGAGGAAAGCCTATTAAATACTACAGTAGTGATCGAATAACTCAGATAATTGGTAATGGATTAGTAACACTTATTGATGAAAAAACTCAATATAACGATTTTTTTAAAGATGATGAAATGGTTTTTTATAAAAATATTGATGATCTTTCAGAAAAAATAATAAAAATTTCAAAAGATGAAAAGCTAAGAAAAAAAATTGGTAAAAAAGGTAAAGATAAGTATTTAAAGTATTTTAATTCAACTTTAGTTGCAAAATTTATTCTTGAAAAAACTTTAGACATTAAATCAAAACAAAAGTATTTCTGGCATAATTAATGTTTTCGATAACTATACCTACCTTTAATAATTTAGAATATCTTAAACTGTGTCTAAAAAGCATTAACAACAATTCAAAATTAAAACATCAAATTATTGTTCATGTTAATGAGGGTAAAGATGGCACTCTTGAGTATATAAAGACAAATAAAATTACTCATACTTTTACTGCGAAAAATATTGGTTTATGTTCTGCGGTCAATATTGCTGCTAAAAAAGCGGAAACAGATTATATATTATATTCACATGATGATATGTATTTTTGTCCTGGGTGGGATGAATGTTTAAAGTTAGAAATTTCTAAATTGCCTCATAACCTCTTTTATTTATCCGGGACAATGATTGAGCAAAATTCAGGTCATATACAATTTGATACTGGTTTTGATTATAAAAGTTTTGATGAAAATAAATTATTAAATAATTTTCAAAAATTAGATTATTACGATTATCAAGGGTCACATTGGGCTCCACATTTAATACATAAGGAAATATGGAATAAAATAGGAGGTTTTAGCGAAGAATTTAATCCAGGTATTGGTTCTGATCCAGATCTCAACATGAAGCTTTGGAATGAAGGTGTCAGAATATTTAAAGGATTAAAAAACTTTAAAGTTTACCACTTTGGATCTATTTCCTTAAGAAAAAAAAATGACCTAAAAGCTAATAAAGGATCTAGAACATTTTTAAAAAAATGGGGTTTTTTACCAACTTTTTTTGTAAAACATTACCTAAGAGGAGGCAAATTTTTAAAAAATGTAATTTTATCCGAGAAATACAATGGTCCTTTAAATGAACCAAAAAAAAATTTATCGTATTATTTTGACTTACTAATCTCTAAGATAAAATTGTATAAATTATTAATTTTTACTAAGTCAACTTGATAATCCTATGAATATATTTAAATTTTTGAGTATCTTTTTAAAATCTTTTACACATAAAAAGGTGTCTTATTCCTATGGAGGCATTGACTCTATCGTAAATTATATATTTAAGTCACAACTTAGTGGTATTTATATTGATGTTGGATGTGGTCACCCAATTAAAAATAATAATACATATTTATTAAATAAAAAAGGGTGGTCTGGAATTAATATTGATTTAGATTCTTCAAATATTGAATTATTTAATATTTATCGACCTAATGACCATAATATATGTGCGGCAGTTTCTGATATTGTAGAAGAAACAAATCTTTATTTTTATCATTCAAAATCAGCTATAAATACTCTTGATAAAAATACATCTGAATATCAAAAGGCAAAAGTAACAACCGTCAAAAAAATAAAAACTAAAACTTTAAATGATATTGTGAACAACAGTAAGTTTGAGAATAATATAATTGATTTTTTATCTGTTGATGTTGAAGGATCTGAGTTAGCTGTTCTAAAAAATTTTAATTTCAAAAAATATAAACCTAAAGTCATTGTTATAGAGTTTTTAGATCTGACTCTTAAGAATTTAGAAATAAAAAATATAAATTTAAAAAATATTTTAAATTCTAATATTTATAATTTACTTATTTCTAATGATTACAATTTAGTAAATATTTTACATGCTGATTTAGTTTTTATACATAACGATTTTAAAGACTAAATTTTTATTTTATTAAGTGCGTTATTTTTAAAGATATTCGCATCTTTGATATATCTCCTAACCATTTGAGTAGTTTTATGACCTGTCATTGACATAATGTCTCTTTCCTCAGCTCCTGATTGAGCTGTAGCAGTAGCAAATCCTGATCTTAAACTGTGTCCAGAATATTTTGTTTCGTTTAAACCTGCTATTCTTGCAAATTTCTTTATAATTAGAGCTACGCTTTTATCAGATAAATCATAAATTTTACCTTTTTTTAAATTTCCTTGAGTAATCCAATTTTTTAAGTTTTTTACCGGACAATAATTTTCATTTACGAAGTAGGGTATTCCTTTTGTCATTCCTTCGCCTGATTGGTCTGTTTTTGATCGTTTTACAAAGATTTTTAGACCTTCAGAAACAAATTCAATATCCTCAATATCTATGTTTACCAGTTCTGATCTTCTAAAGCCGCCAGCAAAACCTGTCAATATGAGGCTTTTATCTCTCAATTTTCTCAGATAAGTAAAATTTGAATTATCTATTGCATTAATTATTGCTTTTAAATCATTGATTAATATAGGTTTTTTTGATTTTTGATTAGTGCCAAGTTTTCTTTTAATACCCATCAAATTTTCCATAATAAGCGGATGTTTATTATCAATATAATGACCTTTTAGCTTATGTATAACGCTTATGGATGCTAATCTTCTTTTTAATGTGCTAAATTTTGAATGTTTCGATAGATGCGTAATATAAAAAGCTAAAATTTTTGGATTAGTTGGAAGACTAGCAAAGTTATTTTTTGTACAAAATGATGAAAAATCTTTAAAGTCAGCCTGATAAGCTCTCAATGTATTTGTAGCCTTAGAGTTTTTTAAATTCTTTAGTGTATCTAATTCTAAGCTTTTTATGTCTGAAACTAAGTTATTCATAATAATTTCCGATAACCATTAATTATCGGAAATATTATATCAAGTGATTTATAATGTCAATACGTAAATTTTAAAAAATAAATTTGCTACTTTTCATAGGTTTAAAAGTTACAGGAGTTATCGCAATAACTTTTGGACAAATGATTTACGTAAGATTTGGAGGATGGCTTGGTCGAACTCCTAAAATTATAGATCCTGAATGAACTGAAAGAGTGAGTAAAATAATATAAGCATTATCTGTATTTAGACTAATTGCCTTTTAGCAATAATTAGATTTATTATTTATATAAAATCCAAACATAAATTTTTAATGTCAAAATACCTGCTTGAATTAATGAAACTAGAAGGTTACAAATATGTTGATTTTATTGAATTTTTTGAAGTTATAATATGATTAAATATTTGTTATTTGGCGTGCTATTTGTATTGCTAGTGTTTTTTGGTTTAAATTTTTGGGAAAAAACAAAAAAAACTAAAAAAAATACTCTTATAGGTGCTTTTACAGCATTAATTGTAATTAGTTTAGGTTTTTTGATATACCTTCTCCTCGATTAATGAAAAAATATTCATCTTTTGAGCTAAAAGTTTGGAACTATCTCAAAAAAATACCTAAAGGTTCAGTAAAATCTTATAAACAGGTTGCTATCGCTATTAAAAGACCAGATTCAGCAAGAGCTGTGGCCAACGCTTGTGGAAAAAACCCCTTCGCGCCTAAAGTTCCTTGTCACAGAGTAATTAAAAATGACGGAACCTTAGGCGGATATTCCGGGCCTGGAGGAAAAAAAACTAAAATTAAATTATTAAAAAAAGAAGGTTTTAGGTTCAAAAACCTTTAATGACAATGGTTTTAGAAGGATTTGGCTCCTACCCTCATAATTTTCAATAGCACAGCTTGTAGTTGCACTTTAAACTTACATATCACAAAAAAAACGCTATGTATGGCCGTTTAAACGGCATATTCCATTACTGCAAACCTTATTAATTTTTAGTAAACATTAAGTAAAAATATACATAAAATTCTAATTATTTATCCATTATCTTTAATTAGTAATTTTAAGTAAATATTATTAATAAAAACATTAATATTTTACTTTAGAACTTTATTGTAACTTATTGTATTTATTGAAAAAATTTAAGACTATAAAAAACAACGATTGGAATAGTTATGAAAGACATTAAGGTAGATGTAACTATTACACTTGCAACACTATCCACTACCCTTCTCTCTGAATACATAGATCCAACCAAATAAGTTAAAACTGCGCTAGGCATACAAGACTGAATTAATAAAACTCCGGCTGAAAAACCATTTAAATTAAGAAATTTGATTAATCCAAATCCTATTATAGGTCCAATAATTACTCTAACTGCTCCCAAAATTGAAGCATGGGTCCAAGAAACTACCTTTAATCTTGATAAAGCAATACCTAAAGACATTAAAACTAAAAATATAGTTGCGTATGTGAGTAAAAATGTAGTGTTTTCTAAATACCCAGGGACATCCCATTCAAAATATAAAAATATAACTGAAATAATTATTCCGTAAATTGGCATATTCTTGATTAATATTTCAAATGAAAAACTTTTTTTTGCTAATAAAACTCCAAGTGTGAAGTGAAGAAGTATAATTACTGATGCAATTGCAGATGCAACACCTAGCCCGGCTGTTCCATAAGCAAATAAACAAATTGGTATTCCCATATTTCCAGTATTAGGTAAAATTAATGGTGGCAATTCGCTTATAAAATCTTTTTTAAGCAATAGAAGAAATATAATACCTGCAAAAGAAAAACCTCCGATTATAATTAGTGCATATATGAAGTATTCAGTAAAAACACTTAGAGTTACTCCAGTAGTTGTTATTGTATAAAAAATCATTGCAGGAGTACCTACGTTACCTGCAAATGTAGTTATAAAATCAGTGTTAATTTCTGGATTTTTCCTTCCAAGATAATACCCAACACCAATAATAAAAAACACAGGGGCTATTACATCAATAAGTTTTAAATAGAGCTCCATTAAGCTCTTACATCAGATTTTCTAGGTTTCCTCAACTTATTTTTAAAATTTATGGCAGCTTCAAACTCCATAAGTCTTTTATAGATTGATCTTAGTTCAGTAATTCTTGTCCAATTTTGAAGAAATAATGAAAAGCTACTTTGAACCTCTCTAAAAGCACTCGAGGTTTGAATTAAAACTCCTAATGTCATTGCGCCTGTAAAAAGACCTGGACCCATTAATAAATAAGGTACAATTATCATAGATTGATTATACATAATTAACCATAAATCAAAATACCCATAGTGTAAAAACAGTCGATGATAATTAAATTTAATACCTGTAAACAATTGAAGTATAGTTGGGGCTTTTACATAATTTCTTCTATCATCTTCTCCATAAACAAGTTCTTTTCTAAAAGCTGCTTCCACTTTTTGATTGTTATATTCTAAACCTGGTAGCTTTATTCCAACAATCCAACTTATTACTAGACCTCCTAAACTTGCTGATAAAGAAACCCAAACTAATGATCCAGAAATATCTTTGAAAAAAGGAATTACTACATTAGAAGACAATCCCCATAATATTGGAATAAATGCAATTAATAACATTATTGCTCTAACAACTTGTAGTCCTAAACTTTCTACAATTTTTGCAAAATTCATTGCATCCTCTTGAATTCTTTGTGAAGCTCCTTCAACTTTGGCATCTACTGCTCTCCAATAAGGCATATAGGAAAATGTCATGGCCTCTCTCCACCTAAATGCCCATATTCTAGTGAAGTAATTTGTTACAGTATAAATTATCACATACGGTATTGCTAATTTCATAAATAACAAAATACCATCATAAAATTCGGATAATTCTCTTTCAGGAGCTTTTTGAAGTAAATCGTAAAATCCTTTATACCACTCGTTTATTTTTACATCTATATAAGTTTGAGCCAATAGTGAAAAGATAATAAATAGAAAACCTCCCCAAGACCATAATATCCATTTTCTTTCTGTAAAAAAACTACGCCACATAATTATCCTTTTGTAAAATTATCAGCATAAGATTTTAAATTAAACTTCTTTTTATTCGGTTCAATTATTTTAAAATCAAGGTTATTATTTTTTGCGTATTCTATTGCATCTTCTTTATTAATAAATTCCAATTTAACTTCACTAAGAGTGTCATCGCTTGACTCCCATCCCATTAATGGACTTGTTTTTGGATCCCTGGTTTCAAATTCAAGTATCCATTTTTTCAACTTTCCTTTGCCAGATTGCATGGCGGTCTTTGATGGTATGTAAATCTTAACTTTTTTCATAATAGTGGTCGGGGCGGCAGGATTTGAACCTGCGACCCTCTGGTCCCAAACCAGATGCGCTACCAGGCTGCGCTACGCCCCGAGTTAGCTGATATATAGGTCAAATATAACTTTTTGGCAATTGAAAGATGCATGTTATATAAGTAAATATATAGTCAATGATCCAATATATTTCAAAACCTTTTAAATATTTTTTTAAATTAGAAGCTGCTTCAGGCCTTATTTTGCTATTTGCAGCCATAATAGCCTTGATAATAAGTAACAGCGAATTTTCAAGTCTATATTTCGATACCTTAGAAACATATGTGATTTTAGGAACAGAAAATATTGGATTAAAATTAAGTGTTTTGCATTGGATAAATGATGTTTTAATGGCAATATTTTTTTTCTTAGTAACTTTAGAAATTAAGAGAGAGTTTTTACAAGGCGAACTATCGAACCCGAAACAAGCAGCATTACCTATAATTGGTGCTATTGGCGGAATGGTTATACCAGCTCTATGTTATATTTTAATTAATATTGA
>MDTD01002147.1_pt1 | contig 11239 bp, 8 predicted proteins | sample 811221 | NCBI WGS metagenome assembly MDTD01 (sample SAMN05326646, study PRJNA326480) | marine metagenome | isolation source: seawater | place: Pacific Ocean: South West | collected 2011
CGCCTCGCTCGCGCGTCTCCTCCGCCTCCGTCGCCTCGCTCGCGTCCAATCGCAACCTCGCCGCCGTCTGCGCGCTCGCCTCGGCGCGTCTCGCGCGCGACCGCCGTCCCTCTTCACACCGTCTCGCGTACGCCTCTTCCTCCGCTCTCTCCCGCCCCTCACCCCTCCCTCGCACGCGTTCATCCGCGTACCCATCTTCGCGTTCGACGACCGTCTCATCGCTCGTTCGTCGAGACGCGCGTCTTCGCGCGCGCGTCGTCGTCGTCGTCGTCGTCGTCGTCGTCGTCGTCGCGTGCGTCGACGCCGTCTCCTCCTCCGTCGCGCACGCGCGTTCGCGTTCACGCTCGCGTCGTTCATCCTCGCTCTCCGTTCCCGATCGTCGTCGTCCCAATCGTCTCGGCGTCGTCATCGTCGTCGTCGGCGGCGTCTCGGGCGCGTCGTCGTCGTCGTCGTCGTCATCATCATCATCGTCGTCATCATTCATCCTCGTCGTCCCTCGCGTCGGATCCGTCATCGCGCGACGACGCGCTCGCGCGCGCGCGGTCTCTCTCGTCTCTCTCGTCTTCATCCCTTTTCGTCGCGCGCGTCTCTCTCTCGCGTCTCTCTCTCGCGTCTCTCTCTCGCGTCTCTCTCTCGCGTCGCGTCGGTTGACTTTCCCTCTCTCTTCGCGCGCGCGCGCGTTGACTTTTTCGCCGCCTCGCGTCGCCGAGCCGACTGTAGTACCCGGCCCGACGCGCGGGAGCGACGATTTCGATTCGTTTTGTTCACCGAGAGAGGCTTTTTTTGGACATCGATCGAGAGGGCGAGGGACGAGTGCACGCGCGAGTGACGAGAGGGATGAAAAAAAAAAGAGCGAGCGAGAGAGGGATGAGAGCGAGAGAGGGATGGGGAAAGAAAAAACGCTCGATCGACCGTGCGTTTCTTTGCGACGTCCGTCGCGCGCGCGCGAGAGAGAGAGACGCGAGGACGACGGACGAGGGGTGAACGGGGACGAGAAAGAAACGACAAAAGACGAAAGAAAAAAAGACAAAAACAAAGACGAGTCTCTCTCGCGCGGGATGGATCTCGACGACGAGGACGAGGCGCGGTTGGACGCGATGCAGGGCGATCGAGACGCGATTCCATCCGGCGCGGCGACGACGAAACTGCGGACGATGACGATGACGATGACGCGCGCGGAGACGACGATACCGACGGTGACGCGCGGTGAGGAGGCGAAAAAAGCGAGCGAGACGATGACGACTCGAGCGATGACGTGGATGGAACGATCGAAGGCGTCGTCGTCGTCGTTCGGGAGACGCGGGTGGGTGGACGCGTGCGCGGCGGCGAGAGGGTTGACGCGCGCGGCGACGAGACGGGCGCGAGAGAGAGAGGGCTCGACGGCGCGGTTCGTCGATCTCGAGACGGGTGTTCGAGCGAGGTACGTGCGAAAGGGTGGGAATGAGAGGGTGGTGATCGTGTTGCACGACGTCGGGGAGTGCGCGGAGATGCACGAGGGGTTGACGCGCGCGCTGAGCGAAAGCGGGTACGAGACGTACGCGCCGGATTGTCGAGGACACGGTGGAACGTCGGCGTCGAGGGAGGGACGGTACGGGGTGAGAGATTTATCGGATGACGTTGAGGCGTTCGTGGTGGCGCTGGATCTGTACGTGCGACCGGTGTGTTTGGTGGGATTCGGTATGGGAGGGGTGGTGGCGTGCGAGACGGCGAGACGATGGCCGAGACTCGTCGCGGCGACGGTGGTGGTGGAGTGCGCGCCGACGGTGCCGCCGCGGATGTATTCGCATTGTTCGGTGCAAGCGATGGTGTGTGCGAGCGTGGAGGACGTGGCGCGCGCGCTCGTATCGCCGGTGTTCGAGGATGACGACGAGCCGCGTCGATGTCGGGACGTCTTCAGACGCGCGTGTCGACGCGCGGTGACGTGCACGACGACGACGACGACGACGGGAAAGACGCGAGGGAACGAGACGTCTGGTGTCGTCGGTGACGAAATCGTGCGTTGGCGCATGGATCCGACGTTTTTTTTCACGTACGATGTCGACGCGTTTCGAGAGTGCGTCGAGACCAACGCGTGTCACTTTGCGTTGGTGTACGGCGAACGCTCGTCGCTCGTGGACCATCGCACGGCGTCGCTCGTCGTCGACGCGGCGTCTCGCGCGGCGAAAACATCGCGCGCGTACGTCGTGCCGGAAGCGTCTCGACACATCACGGACGATGCGTTCACGGACGCGCGGGACGCCGTGCTGCGCGCCGTCGCGCGCGCCGACGACGACATGCTCGTCGGGAATAAACAGGCGAGAACGCCCGAAGGTCTCGGTATTCGTCCGCTTCCACAGTACGCCACGCTCGAGGACGCGCTCAAGGCCCTCGCACCGCGCGCCGTGCCCACCGAAGCCGCCGTGGAGGCGGCGCTCGAAGACGCGCGCGCGGACGACGAGTGCCCGTCCGACGACGACTCGGCGGCGCGGTTCAATAATCGAACCAAACTCATTCAAAACGATCCAGAGTATTTCGGTTTCGTGGGGTGATCGTCACCGTCACCGTCATCGCTCATCGCTCATCGCGATCGTCCTCGTCGTAGTTTACTTTTTACTTGTCTTCCTCTTCGTCGTCCCGGGACTGGAACACTCCTCGACCGCACTTCCACGCGTCTTCGTCGAGCGAGATGTCGACGCGCGCCCTCGCGCTCGATGCGCGCCCGACGCTCTTCGCCCTCACCCCCGCGCGTCGCGCGCGACGCTCGACGACGCGCGGACGCTCGACGCGCGCGCCCGCCTCATCGCTCGGGGCGGCGGACACCTCGGACGACGACGCGGCGACGCGCGAGCGCGCCGAGACGATCGATCTCGACGGCATGCGACGAGAGACCCGACGTCGAATCGAGCGCGCGCTCAAAAAAGTGAGCAAGGCGACCACCAAGCTTCGCGTCGCGCGCGAAAAAGTCGAAGAGCTCTCTTCGAGGGAGGCGGCGGCGACGGAGGCGCTCGAGCGGGCCCCGGACTTCGACGGCGCGGAGGCTGAGTTGATGACGTTAAAGCGCGAACTTGAGGATTTAAACGCGTTGAATGATATTCTTCGAGGGTGTAAGACGGTGAACTCGCCAAAGTTTTTGGAGGAGGCGTATCCTCTCGCGACGGCGCTGGCGGTGAGGGACGCGCCGCCGGCGCGACCGCCGAGGGTGAAAAAAGTAAAGGGGCCGAAACAGGCGACCAAGCCGAGGATGCCGTACTGGACGTTCGTGAGCGCGGATGGGATCGATATTCGCGTCGGGCGAACGTCGTCGGATAACGATAGCGTGAGCTGTGATCCGAAGTGTAGAGATTCGAGGGACTGGTGGATGCACGCGGCGGGGTGCCCGGGATCGCACGTCGTCATTCGATACACGGGGGATGATTTACCGGCACAGACGAAGATCGACGCTGCCGTGCTCGCGGCGAAGAATAGTAAGGCGAATCAAGTGGGCAGGGCGAAGGTGTCGCTCGTGCGGTGTCGACAAGTGAGTAAACCGAGGGGCGCGAAACCGGGACTCGTTCAACTCAGTGGCGACATTCGCACGGTGACGGTGAACGTGAAGGATGAGTCGGAGAGATTGGAGCGATTATTAGCGACTAAAACTTGAAAACGCGTTGGTAGCGTATGTGTATAACAATTTGCAGCTTATAAGAACATGGATACAGGCGCTTCGCGGAGGTGAGGCGGTTTACATTGACGGCGAGAAAACAACAAGGCGAACTTTTTCATCTACAGGGCGCGACGGAATCCGACACAGATTTCTCTCCTTCGCTCGTTCGCACGATCTGGTGCACGGGGATAAATGGTACCCATTCCTCGGGCGGATTGACGAATCGTCCGTGTTTCGTGTACATGCACATGTTTGCCACTGTCGGCGCCTTGGGCGTCGTGCGAAGTTTCATGCCGCTCTTTTTCAGTGGTTTGTCTCCCTTTTTGTTGTTGCACTTCGAGCACGCGGTGGTGAGATTTTCCCACGTCCACGGTCCACCCTTCGACGCGGGAACGACGTGATCGACGGTGAGATTATCCTTCGCGCCGCAGTATTGGCACTGGAACCCATCCCGAATGAAAATATTCCTCCGATGCAACGACATCAACGGCGTCTTGTGTCCCGCGTGTCGACTGTACGACCGCGTGCGCACCACCGCCGGCACGTAATACGCCTGATCTGCCGTCAATGCCCACGGTCCTTCGTAATACGCCACCACGTCCACCTTGAGATGCATCTGTAACGTCACCGCTCTCTGCCAAGGTACGATGTCGATGGTTTGATACGACACGTCCAGCACCAACACGCGATGCTCATCCGTCGCCACCTCAAGTGGTCCCTCCGTACACTCCTTCACCAGACTCGTCGGCATCGCCATCGGTGTCTTATACGCCCCCGTCGTGGACACGTCTCTCGGTTTCGAATGCGGAGACGAGTCCACGCGTTCGCCGTCCCGGTCGCCGCCTCGTCTCTTCTGATTGTGATGCCCGCGCGTCCCGCTCGACGTCGCCTTCGCCTTCCCCGACGTCGCCTTCCCACCGCGCGCGACGACGAGTCGACTTTTCTTACGCCCTCCCGTTCCCGTTCCGCGCGCTCGCACCGTCACCAACGCCGACGCGCGCGCCAAAACTTCCATCATCCTCCTCGGGCACCTCGGCGCGTTCAAATTTCAATCGACGACGAACGACGACGACTCACCACCGCGCGCGATATTCCGACGTCGACGCGCGCGCGAACGCGCGTCAAAAATTTCGTGCAACGCGCGCGCGCGGCGCGAGTGCGTCTCACGAGGTCGCGCGCCGCGCGATGGCGCGCACATCGTGAACGGTCGTTCGTAACGACGTTTCTTGAGATTTATTTCGCGCGCGCCACCGCGGACGCGTCGACTCGGCGCCGCGAGAGGTTCTAGTGATGATGGTTACAGCTCTCTGTGAGGGCGCCGTGAGAAATCAGGTCACGCCGCGGTCGGCGCCACGGTCGGCGAAGCGTCGACGGCGGCGTCGGAAAAGTCGGCGCCGCACGTATCGCACGCGCCGCGTCGTTCGCAAAAAATGGAGAGACAGACGGAGCACACGAAGCCGACGCTGACTGGACGCTTGTGACAGAAACACGACGCGCGAAAATCGACGCCGCGCGCGGCGGGGAGTTTGAGGAATTTTCGACTGCGAAGGTCGAGACCGGCGGTGGAGAGAAGGTATTGGAGGAGTCCGTCGCCGCGCGCGGGCTTGACGTAGGCGCCGCGGGTGATGTGCGCGGCTTGTTGGAGAAACGGCGAGTCGTGTTCGCCGAGGGCGAAGGCATCGATGGGAATGGATTGACGTTGCGCGCCGAAGATGGCGTTCATCATGGAGATGTAATCGGTGGGGTTGTCTTGAGAGCCTTGAAGACAGAGCACGCGAGGTCGGACGCGTAAACCGGCGGCGGATTCCAACGCCTGCGCGCGATTGCAATAACACAACGCCAAACTCAACGCGCCGGCGAACGGTGAAGACACCGCCGCGTCCGACGCGCTCTCGCTTGGGTTCCCACGTTTCTTCCCTCGACCGCTCGTGCCACTCTTCGCCGCGTTCAACTCACCCAATCGCGTCAAAATCGACGGTCCCGCCTCGGTTTGCAACGGATCCAAACCGCCGACTTTATTCGTCCACCGCGCGTCCTCCGCCTCCTCGCTCTCATCGTCGATCGCCCCGCCCAGAGGCGACGCGTACAGATAATGACATCCATCATCGTGCACCGCGATCACCGCCGCTCTGTTTTGCTGATTTAGCGCGAAAAAACTATTCAAAAATATAGTCGTCGCTCGCAAAACGTGCGACAATCCGAGCGCCGCCGCCGTGCCCTCGCCTTTCCCTCGATCCGATTCCCAGTACCTCGGATTCGTCTCCACGAGCACGATCAGCAGCGACTTATCGTCCGCGACGTCGTCGTCCATCGCCTGCATGACGTCTCACCGCTTCGAGGCGGTCCCGGTCGTCGTCTTCGTCGCCGTCTTCTCGTCTCCGGCGCCGCGTCGCCTGAGGTCTGATTCGTCGAAATCGTCGTCAAAGTCGTCGAAGAACCCGACGTCCACCCGCGACCGTCCCGCGTGCGCGTCGAATCTCTCGAGATGTCCGAGCTCTCACGCGCGTCCTGCGTCGTCGACGTCGAATCGCTCGCGTCAGTCGCTCGAATCGTTGCGATTTCGTCGCGCGCGCGCCTCCGTCTTTCGCGCGGTATTCCCGAGAGCGTTCGCGCCTTCGCACCGTCTCTCGCGTCGCGATGGGCGTTGAAAACGTCTGCGTCCGCGTCGTCGTCTCTTCCTCGCATTCGCGCGCGCGCGCACGGCGTGGAGGGGAGTGACGAGGCGGATTGATTTGATTTGATTTGTGTTCAGTTCACAACGCGCGCGCGGCCTCGTGGAACCCATCGCGTCGTTCACAGTCTACACGCGCGAAGGGCGCCGATGAACCCTTTCGACGACGGAATCGGAGCCTCGCCGCGATGCTCGAAAAAGCCGAGGAGGCCGAGCCCGCGACCGCCGACATCCGTCTCTAATCCTTTCATGAGCACGCACTGGTGGTCGATTTCGATGCGACGACCGGCGAGCGCGCGATCGTCCAAATCGCAGCCGACGACGTAGGTTTTGGCCATGGCGTCGTCGAGGGCGTCGTTACAGTGGGCGCGAGCGACGACGGTGTCGAGTAAGACGACGGTGACGTTGCGGTCGCCGTCGCCGCCGCCGACGCGCGCGACGCCGGACATTTCAAACGTCGCCCCGGGAACGGTGCCGTTCGCGCCCAATAACGACTTGTCGATCGTCACTTCGTGCGGTTTGGTCCTGAACGGCGCGGCTTCGACGTCTTTTCCGTCTAATGTTTTCCAGCGCAGACCCGATTGCGTGCTCAGGACGTGGTTGAGCACGAAAAGGGGGTCCGATCCTTTGAAACCGTCGATCGTTCGACGAATCAGAGGCTGCGATCCGGGCGTGAACACCATGAAATCATCCCTGAGGGAGGCTAAGGAACGCCCGACGGTCCACGTGCCGATGTCGCTCGGCGCCACGTTGAACGAGTGTAAGCCTCGCATCGAGAACACTGAGTTCCCACCGTGACGCGCGAAAGAGTCTGCGACGACTTCCATGGGATTACGTCTAAATCTCACCGTCGGCTTGGTCAGCATCACCGTGTATCCTAAATCTAACAGTTCGAGCGCCGAATCCAACGCCGCCCAGCGACATGCGTCCTCTCTCGCCTCTCCCTCAAACATAAACTTGCCCTCTAAATCGCTCGCATCGAACACGGGCGCGTCCAACGCTTGTAACGTCTTCAAACACGGCGAATCCGCGCATCCAATCATAAACTTGTGCACACCCACGTCGTTCAGACTCGTCGCCCACTCGTAAAGATCCACCATGTTCTCGCTCGTGGTCAGAGTCAACACCACCACGCGGTGCGCGTCGCGCGGCACGAACATCCTCGCCCCCGCCTTGCCCCCCACCTTCGCCCTGATGCTCATGTGCGCCCATCTCGCGAGCGGCCCGGCCGATGGCCACGTCCTGCCGAGTTGCGGCGCGACATCCCGTTGGGTGTTGCGCCCACCCGTGAACGACAAGAGGGCACAGGCGACGACGATACCGAGCGCAGCGAAGCGCAGAAACTCGCGCGCGATGACGGTCGGTCCTCGACACGTTCGCGCGCGTGACGTCGACGCGCCGTCGTCTCCGAGGAGGAGCGCGCGGTCGTCGTCCATCGTGTCTGGTTCTGAGGCGCGGCTGAAGTGGAAACGAAAGGACTATGTATGCGTGGTGTTTCAATCTCACCGCTAATGCACTACAATCGCGAGACGAACGCTCGAGTGAGGTGTGAAGTAGACTCATATGTCATCGTACACGAGCATCTCGCGTTTGACGGTTTCTGGTTCGTCGGCGACGATCTCGCCGTCGCGAATGCGCTGGAGTTCCTCCGCGGCGCGTTGACGAATCTCTTCCCTGTGAGCCTTACCCCCGGTGCCTCCGTGCTCGCCCTTGTTTTCACTATAATCGACCAGCACGACGCATCCGTCGATGACCACGGGTGGCTTATCCGGATCGTTCATGTGTTCGACGCTCGCAGCGACGATTTTCTCCGCCGACGACACATTCGCAAAGGTGACGAAACCAAAGTTTCTGTGCTCTATCACTCGACAACTGTTCACTCGACCGTATTTGAAGCATGCGTGCGATAACGTCTCGACCGTGCACCCATCGGGTAAATTGCTCACGAAGACTTCGCGCTCGGTTTTGTCCGTGCGTTCCCCGACGCCGTCCGTAATCTCCGGAAACGGCGTCGGCGCGCTCAATCGCTGTTTCTTCGCACCGTCCGGCGAGAGCAGGCTCGGGCGTTTCAGAACCCTGGGTCTCTTAACCTCTTTCTTCTGCTCCACGACGGGTTCGGTCGCGGGTTCGGTCGCGGGTTCGGTCGCGGGTTCGGTCGCGGGTTCGGTCGCGGGTTCGGGCTCCGCCGTCGCTGGCGCCTTCGGTTCCGTCGACGCATACCCGACCGTCGACGCGTACCCGATCGGTCCGTCGTCATCCACGGGCGCTACCGGTTGATTCACCTCGCGTTTACTCATCGTGAAGACGAGTTTCGGTTTCTTTTGCGCCTCCGTCTCCGTCGTCTCCGTCGTCTCCGCCGTCTCCGCCGCCGCCTTGGCGTTCAACGCCGCCACGCCGGGTTCCTTCTTCTTCTGCAATCCCGCGAGGATCGCCTTCGCTCGAGCGATCGCCGGGTCCTCGGGCTCTTCCTCCGCCGCCCTCACCGCCGGTTTCCGCGTCGCGACCGCCGTCCGTCCAACCTTTGAGACGCCCGGAAGTTTTCTCCCGCCCCCGCTCGGCCTCTTCACCCCGCTCGATTCCTCCCTCGCCCCCCCTCGCCCTCGCGCGCTCGCCCCGACGTCCTCGCGCGCGCCGCAGTCGTCTCCACCGTCTCGGTCGTCGCGCTTGGCCGCCTCGCGCGCCGCGCGCGCCTCCTTCTTCTTTCGCAAGAGTTCATACTTGCGTCGCAATTCGCGCTCGGCGGGCGTCACCACGTGCACCTTGGGCGCCATCGCGTCTCGGAACGCGTTTCAGTCGACGCCCGACGCGCGTCTCTCCTCTCCCTCGACCCTCGTCTCTCGTCTCGCCTCGCGAGACGGCGCGCTCTCGCCCGGAATCGCGCGAGACGATGTGACGGGCGTCAGTCGCGGTCGCGCCTCGGCCGGATGTTCGCGCGCGCGCGCGACGACGCGCTCGATGAGGACGGATTTAACGCCGTTCGCGCGTTCGTCGAGGCGTACGTCGAGCTCGTGGACGCCGGGTACGACCCCGGGGCGCGCTCGGAGCGCGTCGAGGACGACGACGCCGAGTGGAGCGATGACGACGATGACGACGCCGCGCGAGCCATCGGCGAGAGAGACGACGCGGGGACGTCGTCGCAGACGCTGACGAGTTCGTTTTGGATCCCTCGACGCGCGTTCGATCGACCGAGAAACGCGGTGGAGGCGTACGTGGGGGCGTTGGCGCGCGCGGGGACGGCGCCGGCGAACGCGCGCGGAGGCGCCGAGTGGTGGGTGCAAGACGTCGCGTGGGACGAGCGTCCGAAGGTGTATCACACGGATTGTGACGTCGAGTATCGCGGAGGTCGTGAGGCGGGCGACGACGGCGCGACGATGCGGCGTTTTCCCGACGTGGCGAGCGTGTTGTATCTGGACGGGGACGACGGCGGCGGCGCGACGGTTGTCTTCGATCAGACGACGACGGAGGAGGCGACCGGGAAACTCGCGCCGAGATCGCCGCGTCTGGCGTGCGCGTGCGGGGTGAAGAGGAACAGGGTGTTGTTGTTCGCGGGTGATCGTTGGCACGGGGTGCTGAAGAACTCGAGCGCGTTTCGAGGGCAACGCGTGACGCTTCTCGTGAATTGGTGGTCGACGAAACCGGCGGGCGCGAGAGAACTCCCGAATAGATTCGTCGATCGACGCGGGAGCGAACGCGTGATCGCGAAGGTGGGATCGTTGATCGAAGTGCCGATGTCGACGGTGGTCCGAGCGTCGTACGAGGACGATCGACGCGCGTGGGACGCGCACGAGGAGCCGGTGACGATGGACCGCTTCTCCGTCGCGCGCTTCGAGTATCCAGAGGAGGAGACGTAGAATACTAGAATGTCTTTAGATTTAGATAACCGCCGAGACGTGAACAAATCACACTAGAAATCGATGATCTTCTCCTTGTACATCTTTTCGCGAATCACCTCTTCGCACTTCTTGTACTCGGGAAGAGAGCGAAGCTCCACTTTTTCGCCGTTGCGAAGCGTGACCACCATATCGCCCCACGCGCCGATACCGCGACCGACGCACACGACGTCCTCGATCTGATCCATCGGAATATCCGTGCGTTCCTTACGAAGAGGCGAGATGGACAGCACGCTCACGCGCTTATCCGTAATCTTATAACTCAACCAGAGCGCGCGCCCGACGGCTTGAATCGCCAACGGCAACCACACCAACGTCCAAGACATGGCCACGTTCGCCACCACCTCCCCACGCGCCGGCGGTCCCTCGTACACGATCGTCTCCGTCCCCCAATCCTTCTGCGGCTCCTCGACGGTATCCGTCACCGTGAACTCGCGCACACCCCTGGCGCGTTCCTTCGCCGCCTCCGCCGCCGCGCGCCGCATGTCCGACGTCCCCGCCTTCACCGTCTCCTCACCCGTCTCCTTCTTCACCGCGCGCTTCGATCGCTTCCCTCTGAGCGCGCTCAATTTCGCCTCGAACGCCTCCTCCTCGCCCTCGCCCTCGTTCGCGTCGTTCGCGTCCGTCGCGCGCGCGACCGTCGTCGACGTCATCGATCCCTCGCGCGTCCCACGCGTTCTTCCTCGTCGCGTCTTCGTCTTCGCGCGTCGCCCGCGTCCGTCTCTCGACGCCATCGACGTCATCGTCGTCATCGTCGTCATCGTCGTCATCATCACCACCGTCGTCGTCGTCGTGTGTCGTCGCCGCGAGACGGCCCGACCGACCGACCGACCGACGCGAATGAATGAATGAATGAATGAATGGATAAAGCGCGCAAAGTTCCATGTGTCCGACCGATGCGGGTGGTCGGTTGTATGTGTGTCTCCATTTTTTGTGAGTCGTGACCCGCGAATGTATGTATGTCCCTCGCGCTCGCGCTCTCTCTACGTAGTGAAGCCGAGAGAGAGGGTATGTATGTATGTCCCTCGCTCTCTCTGCGTAGTGAAGCCGAGAGAG
>MDTD01040517.1_pt1 | contig 11239 bp, 10 predicted proteins | sample 811221 | NCBI WGS metagenome assembly MDTD01 (sample SAMN05326646, study PRJNA326480) | marine metagenome | isolation source: seawater | place: Pacific Ocean: South West | collected 2011
AGGTGTTACTCATAATGCGGGTGCTGTGATCAGGTGATTCATATCGACAGCCCCTCCTCCCTTGCTATCTAATACGGTGCGATGCATCGCGTACATCGCTACCTCAGAGCGCCATTGTAACGCCGCAGTGCGCGCCGTCGCATCTATACGCCTATCCGAGGCGCTTGGTCTCTCATCGCTTCAGGATTCGCCTCTCTCGGCGCGCCCGCGAGGCACTTGGCGATGCCGCATGTGCACAGTGTCAGGGCGCGCTTAGGCCCACGTTGTTCTGTTCGAGCACCTGCTCGGCACGATAACTGGACCGTACAAATACGCCTGAGACCACCTCGAGAAAACCCCGTTCCAGACCCCATTCACGATATCGCTCAAACTCTTCAGGGGATACGAAACGCGACACGGGAAGGTGATGCTTAGTGGGCTGTAGGTATTGCCCCAGTGTCAAAACGTCGACGTGATGCTCACGCAAATCGTCCATACACCGCTGCAACTCATCCTCTTCCTCTCCTAGGCCCAGCATCAGCGAGGTCTTGGTAATCACGTCGGGACGATACCCCTTGCCGTGTTTGAGTACATCAAGGGTTTGCTGATAACCGGCGCGCGGGTCCCGGACCGGATGCGTCAGACGCTCGACGGTTTCCACATTTTGAGCAAACACTTCGATGCCGGAATCCAAAAGTGTCTCTACCGCTGACAGATCGCCGAGAAAATCCGGCGTGAGGGCCTCGACGGCCGTGTCGGGATTCAGCGCCTTGGTAGCCTGCACCACGGCGGCGTAGTGGCTTGCACCACCGTCGGCCAGATCATCTCGATTCACCGACGTCAGTACCACGTATTTCAGCCCCATCAGGCTGACCGCTCGGGCCGTATTGGCCGGCTCCTCGGGATCCAGCCAGCCACTGGGATTACCTGTATTCACCGAGCAAAAGCGACAGGCGCGCGTGCAAACATCGCCCATCAGCATGATCGTCGCGGTACCCGCGCTCCAGCATTCGCCAATATTAGGACACTTGGCCTCCTCGCAGACTGTGGCCAGCCCGTGTTCGTGGACGATCGCGCGGACGGCGTCCGACTTCTCGCTGCTTTGCACCCGCATCCTGAGCCATTCGGGTTTCGTCGCGCGCTGCCTTGGATTGGCCGAGGCCTTAATGCCATCTTTAATCACAGACATGCCGCGGCTATTTTTGAACTTGCTGCCGCTGTCGATCTGCTTAATGGGTATGTGCTTATCGCTCATGGATCAATGACTTCTGTTCCGTCTTGCTGTCCTGAATCGGGCTTTTCAACCACTCGCCGACGTCGGCCTCTGATGCTACATACGCTGCCCAGTCTCGACTCCATGGAATAAGCTGCCCAATTACCGTTCAGCACACTACGAGCAGGCGCTCAACGTCACGGGCACGCCGTTCACTGCTGCGTTACCCGACAATGCATCGATGAATTGTTCATCGGTCACGTCGTTACAACTCACGCCCGCATGCTGGTTCGCAATCTCGCCGACTGTGCCGCCGCGGGCGTGCCCGTATCCGTGGGGCAAGCTGATAACACCGGGCATCATCTCATCCGAACCCTGAAGCTCCGCCTCGATACTGCCCACACGACCGTGAATCGCCACCTTCATGCCGGTCTGCCAACCCTCTTTGGCCATGTCATCTGGGTGCATCAATAAGTGGCAGCGGGATTTACCCTTCATCAGCCGGTGATGATTGTGCATCCATGAATTGTTGTCTCGCACATGACGACGTCCTATCAATCGATAACTATCGCTTGTCTCGGCGTTGTCGCGGCGGAAGCGCTCTATATCCTCGAGCACCTCGGGAATCGCGAGCCGTATCCGCTTGTCCGGTGTTTGCAGTCTGTCGGGGCAGGACGGATTAAGCGGCCCCAGATCGATTCCAGAGGGATGGGCTTTGAGCCTATCGATCCTCAGTTGCCATTCACTGTCGTCACCGTAGGGCCCGCCCCGTAGCGCAGCATCCACCAGACGGTCGGGCGGAACTGATGCCATGGGCTCCAGATTCAGTCGCGCCGCAACGCGCTCCCCGAGCGCTGAAAAAATCTCCCAGTCGTGCAGGGCGCCCTCGGGCTTGTCGAAGACCGCCGGGTTGTAGCGGGCGGTGTTTCGTATCGCCAGATTATGGAAGGCAATGTCGTAGTGGTCATGCTCCAGAGGAGACGTCGGTGGCAGAATCACATCGGCATGCCGGGTCGTCTCATTCAATGCCGGATCGACCGAGATCATGAACTCCAGCGTCTCCAAAGCATCATCCAGCGCTCTGCCATTTGGGGTAGACAGCACGGGGTTACCCGCACCCGTGAACATCAGTCGAATCTGCCCATCACCGGGTGTGGTGATCTCATCCACCATTGTCACAGCGGGCAGTTCGTAGTTGAACTCCGGCAAGCCTCTGCCTCGGCTGGCAAAACGCCCAAAGCCGCCGGGGTTGGTGTTCACGACCTGGTCCATCGCCGGCAACGTAAACAGGCTTCCGCCCGGCTTATCCAAATGCCCTGTTGCAACGTTAATCACCTGAATAGCCCACTGACAGAGGGCTCCAAAAGCCTGCGTACTGACCCCCATGCGTCCATAACAGATGCCAGCCTCGGCATCGGCAAGCTCATGGGCGACCCGCACGATATCGTCCGCATTAATACCCGTTAGCGGCGACGCCCACTCGGGCGTCAAATCCGCTACCGCCTGCTCGACGGTTTCGAGGCCGTCGGTAAAGTCTGCGAGCACCCCGGGGTTGACTCGATCGTTTCGGAACAACACATGGATGATGGCCAAGAGGAACGCCGCGTCCGTGCCCGGTCGGATAAAGAGGTGCTCGCTGGCCAACTCCGCTGTCTCTGTCCGCCGAGGATCGACTACGACCAGCTTTCCGCCCCGCGCTTTCAGATCTTTCAGGCGCTTGCGCACGTCTGGCACAGTCCAAATGCTGCCGTTAGAGGCCAGTGGGTTCGCTCCCAACATCAGGAAGTAGTGCGTGCGATCCACGTCAGGGATCGGGTTCAACAGCATGTGCCCGAAGCACCACAGCGATACCAAATGATGAGGTAGTTGATCGACGGACGTAGCAGAAAATCGATTGCGGGTACGGATGTGTCGAAACAGGTTACGCTGGTGCGTCAGCATGCCGTAGTTGTGAACAGAGGGATTGCCGAAATAGGCGCCCACGGCGTCCACGCCATGCCGCTCAATAGTTGTCGCTAACGCATCTGCGGCCAAATCGAGCGCTTCGGGCCAATCAATTTCGACATGGCGGTACTCTCCCGCCACCGTTCGAATCCGTTTCATCGGCTTTCGCAGTCGATCGGGGTCTTCGTGAATATCTTTTAACGCGACCGCTTTCGGACAAACATGCCCGCGGCTCAAGGGGTCATCCTGATCTCCGCGAATATCGACAACCGTGTTGTCCTGCGTTTGGATAACGAGACCACACATGGCCTCGCACAAGTGACAGACACGATGATGAGTCTGGGTAGGCAATTCACTCATAGTGTGCTCGCTCAAATCAGGTATTTAGCCCGTTTCAAAGAACGCGTTTCAGGTCAGTCAGAGGGTGCCAGCATCCTAGCACTTCGTCCTGTGCCGGTCCGCTGCCATTGAGCGGCGTTCAGGAAAACTTGGGCGCACGGCCCTCCATGAAAGAAACAACCGCCTCCATTTGATTGGCCTTGCCGATGATTTGAGTTTGCTCCTCAGATTCAGTGAGCAGCAAATTCTCATCAGTGCTGTCTGCCAGCGCATTGGACAGCCGCTTGGCGGCGCGGATGGCTTCAGGGTTCTTACCTGCTATCTCCTCCGCCAGGGCCGTCGCGCGCGCAAGGGGATCTTCGGCAGTTTCCGTAGCAAACCCAAGTTCGCAGGCCTCAACCCCGGAAAATTCAGCGTTGGTGTACACCAACTTGCGCAGCACATCGTCGCGGACATTGCCCCGCCACAGGGGATAACCCGCCATATCGGGCACCAATCCCCAGCGCATCTCCATCACGGCACAGCGCGTCTCCGGGTGGATAATGCGAACATCCGCGCCGGACATAATGTTGAGGCCACCCCCCAGTGCGACACCGTGGGCAGCCGCGATGACGGGCATGGGTAAGGTCCGCCACCCCCAGGCCACTTGCTGCGGTACGTTGGCCAATCCATGGGTGCGCGGCATCAAATCCATGGGCTCCTTATCCTCAGCAAAGTTAGAAAGGTCCAAGCCCGCACAGAAAGCCCTGCCCTCTCCAGACACCACTACAGCACGCACGTCGGACTCTGCTTTGAGCGCATCGATCGCCTCGCAGATCGCCTCAAACATCGCGGTGTCCAATGCATTCATTTTGTCTGCGCGGGTGAGCGTGACCTGCGCAACATGCGCTGAGATGTTGATTGAGACTCTATTCGACATGAGGCTTTCCTCGATTCCGTGTGTTCTTGGGTGGCCGAGTTAATCTTTAATGGCCGTGTTGAAACGATGGCTCTAATGATCGTTGCGGAGAATCCCCGTCGACCAGACAAGAGTAATGGTAAAGCACCTTTAGAAGTGATGGCAGGTTGATTCACCCGGTGTCGCGATTGTTGCGTTGTCGCACGTATGTACAAGACAATCCTTGCAACCTTCTGTTTTTATGAACGGATACGAACAAGACGCGCCTTAAGGAACGACACCATGATCAAAACGATAAAAATATTCGCCACGGGGCTGCTCGCGCTGTGCACCCTCACCGTTACGCCGATTACGCATGCTGATTCGGATCATGAAGAGATCCTCGCGCTCTATCAGGGCTGGATCCGTGCGGTCCAAGGGAGTGATATCGACGGCTACGTGAACGGACTCCATCCCGATGTCAGCCTGCGGCCGCCGGGCGTCACGGGGCTTGATGGCAGGGAAAATTATCGGGTGTTTCTGGGGCCGGTTTTTGAAACCGCTCGTTATGAGATCAAGGTCGACGTTCCGCACAGCATTACCATGATGGGCGACGCCGCGGTGGTCGAGTACGACTACACCATCAAACGCATCGTCGACGCCAACGCCGCGGCTGGCTTACCCGAGGGCGCATTGGAAGGCGAATCTACAACAAGCCATTACATTGACGTTGTCGCAAAAGATGACAGCGGTGCGTGGAAAATACGATTGCATAGCTGGTCCATAACGTTGTGATATCGCAAAGCACTCCCGATAGGAGAACGTTACCCAGCAGGAGGACGGGACCATGACCGCCTCGTTTGATGGAAAAAGGCGGGGCCTCGTCACCGGCGCGTCAGCCGGTCTCGGGGCGGAGTTTGCACGTCAGTTAGCGGCAATGGGCAGCGATTTGGTTCTCGTCGCTCGCCGCGAGGGACGCCTGAACGAGTTGGCCGACCAACTCAGTCGAGAATACGGCGTGCATGCCGCAATAATCGTTGCAGATCTCGAGGATCCAGCAGCCCCCAAGCTCATTGCCGACACTTGCTCTGAACACAACTGGCAAATTGATTGGTTGATCAACAATGCCGGTATAGCGGGCCCCGATCTGCTGAATGATCGCGACTGGTCGGAACAGCAGACGTTCTTTCAACTCATGATGCTGTCGGTGGTAGAGCTATGTCATCAACTGGTACCGGCCATGACTGAAAGAGGTTACGGACGAGTGATCAATGTAGCGTCAGTGGCTGCGCGGGTTCCGCGCTCGGGTGGCTGTAACTATGGACCGACCAAAGCCTATCTCGTGGCTCTCTCTGAGGAACTGAATTTGACGGTTGCCTCAAAGGGTGTCCACGTCTCGGCCCTGTGCCCGGGATTCACCCATACCGACTTCCATCAAACTGCTGGTCTCATGGAGATGAAGAACAGCATGGCGAAATGGCTCTGGTATGACGCGGACGTGGTCGTGCGAGATGCTATAAAGGGTGTCGAAGCGGGAAAACCGGTTGTCGTATCGGGTCGCCTCTATCGATGGCTGGACCCTATCTTTCAATCGATCTGGACACGAAGGTTCCTTCGCTTTAAAGCGAGGCCCGAAAACACCACCTAAGATTGTCGAGAGCCACCCAATGCACACCCGGAGACGACTATGGCCTTTTTAAAACGACGGGACATCATTGCGGCAGCCCTGTCTGCACCGTTTTGGCACACAGGCATGTCAAGGGCAGATACATCGCTTGCCTATGATGTGATTGTGATTGGTGGCGGAACGGCAGGCATACCCTGCGCCCTTTTCGCGGCAATAGGTGGCGCGAGGGTTTTGCTGATCGAAAAGAGTCCGGCCCTTGGAGGAACACTGTTTTGGTCTACCGGGCAGATTGCCGGCGCAGGAACCGTCTTTCAGCAGAAGCTCGGCATTGTCGATACGCCAGATCAGCACTTCAACGACTGCATGCGAATCAATGAGCATACAGCCGACCCAGCACTGACCCGGCTGACCGTCGAGAATGCGGGGGACACCATCAACTGGCTGGCAGAACACGGCTTCGAAATCATGCAGGGCCACCCCGTCACGGGCATCGGCCATGACCATTTCCAAACGCGACGCTACCAGCAAGGCATGCACAGCGGCCTGTCAATACTAAATGCATTTCTGCCCTCGCTTGAGGCGCAAATCAGTAGCGGGAACATCACGTTGCTCACAGGTACCGCAGTAGAGGGCCTGATCCAGAATACCCGGGGCGATGTTGTAGGGGTGACAGCGAGCAACTCCGGCGGCATCCGAGATTTTCGGGGTCGCAACACCGTGCTCGCCTCTGGAGGTTGCGCGGCCAACCCCAGACTGTTCGAGGAACTGCATGGTGTTCCCCTTTATGCGCAAACAGCTTATCCAACTTCTCAGGGTGATGGTCTGTTACTCGGCATGTCAGCGGGCGGTGCCATTGTCGGTGGAGAGAAGTACGCGAGCTTACCGGGGCTGGTACCCGATGCGTTCAAGTTTCCTGCGCAGATGCACGCATGGGCACCACTGAATCCCGCTATCCGACAACCGTGGGAGATTTTGGTCAACTCACGCGGCGAGCGCTTTGTCAGGGAAGATCACCCCAGCGTTCATCAGATAGAGAAAGGAATCCACGAACAGCCCGGACACCGTCACTGGGCTGTCTTCGATTCAACCATGCTGGAAAAATCTGATCCGATCATTCCCGACTGGACCCGCGACCGACTCTCCAATGAGCATCATCAACATCCGATGTTTTTCAGCGCCTCCAGTTTGACCGAGCTCGCATTCAGAGCCGGGCTCAATGCCTCTGGATTGACACGTAGCGTCGCCGACTACAATCAGCGGCTCCATGGTGGAGATGAGGACAGCTTGGGCCGAATCCATCGGCCCGCGCCACTCTCCACGCCGCCCTTTTACGCTATCGCGATGCAAGGCTGGACACTCGTGTCATTCGCCGGGCTCAAAGTCAACGCGGAACTCAAGGTAATCGATGTCGAACACCGCGCTGTTCCCAACTTATATGCAATTGGAGAGGTGATCGGCGCAGGTGCGACCTCGGGGGCGGCCTACACCAATGGCATGCTGGTCACGCCCGCCATTACATTTGGTCGGTTGCTGGGTTCGAAGTTAGCCACACAAGGCTAACCTACTGGCCTGCGAAAAAACGTTAGCTATAAAGCGATGCCTTTCTCCAGTGGGCGTTATGGCGGTTCTCACCGCACTCAAACCAGTGATTTTGAGGACTGACGTTTCGATCACACTGTCTCACAGTGGCCCTTTCGAGAGCCGCTTTTGTCTGGAAAGTCCGGTACATTACCGGCCCTATGAATACCCACCCCTCTCGACCGGCATTACGAGGCGCTCTTGACGCGCTGCCGCTGTTCATTCCGGCGCTGCCCTTCGCCTTTGTATTCGGCGTGGTCGTAGCCGAGGCCGGCATACCGGAACTACTGGGGTGGTCGTCATCACCCATTATTTTTGGCGGCGCGATTCAGGTCACCTTGTTCACCCTGATTGCTGAAGGCGCCTCTGTCGGGGCAGCGGTCAGTGCCGCACTGATCGTTGGCGCACGGCACATGCTCTATTCCGTAACGCTCGCACCTCGCTTCCAAAATCAACCGACGTGGTTCCGATGGGTGGGCGCCTACGTGTTGATCGATCAGGTATTTGTGCTCAGCCAGATCAACCCCATCGACGAACCTATGGCTTTCCGGCGTTATTTCCTCGGCGCGGGCTTTACCTTCTGGACACTGTGGATGATTTTCACCGCACTGGGTGTTGTGCTGGGCCCCGTGATCCCCGCTGAGTGGGGCGTTGAATTTGCGGCGCCGGTGCTATTCGTGAGCCTGATGATGGCGGCGAGCAACCGGCGTGACAAACTCGCTTCCGCTGCGGTGGCGATGGGCGTCACCTATTCACTCGCCGCACTCCCGAACCGCACGGGCATTCTGGTCGCCGTGCTTGTCAGCGTCTGCGTCATGTTGTTCGCAACACGGAAATCCTCAACGTGATTGCGCTGGCGATTGTCCTTACAGGGATTGGGTCCTACGCCATGCGCGCATTTTTCATCTTCGTTCTGGCGCGATATACCTTTCCACCCATTTTGTTACGGGCGCTGGAATACGTGGCACCCACCGTCATGGCCGCTTTAGTCATATCCATGCTGACCACGCCCGAGGGTGAAATTGCCGCCGGTTTACCCGAACTCCTGGGCCTCATCTGCACAGGTGTCGCGGCCAAAGCGACGGGCAATCACATTCTCGCGCTCGTCGCCGGCATGGGGACTTTCTGGCTGATTGGCGCAATAATCTAACCGACCCTGCCTGATTCAGTTCCTCGAGGTCCGCTCTGTCACATTATCCCCCCAAGGTCGCCGCTGCCGTCGTCATCGCCAATATGATTGGCACCGGGGTCTTCACTAGCCTCGGTTTTCAACTCGTTGATATTCAGTCTGCTCCGGCAATCATCATGCTCTGGCTGATCGGCGGGCTGTCGGCACTCTGCGGTGCGCTCAGCTATGCCGAATTGGGCGCAGCCCTGCCTCGCTCGGGGGGCGAGTACCATTTTCTGACCGATATTTATCACCCGTGTGCAGGCTTTACCTCCGGCTGGGTCTCGGCAACAGTCGGCTTTGCCGCACCGACCGCGCTGGCCGCACTAACCTTCGGCAGCTATCTGAACTCCAGCGGCGTGAACGTTGATCCATCCTGGATGGCGACCGTCGCGATTGTCGCGCTGACAGCGGCGCACTGCTCGACTCATCGTCACAGCGGAAGCACACAAACGCTTTTTACAGTGCTCAAACTCATACTCATCGTCGTTTTTTCCTTTACGGCACTGACGCTTAGCCCAATGGAAACCCAAGCCTCATTCTTATGGAGCACAGGAGACACGGTCTTGTTAGGCAGCGGCGCCTTCGCGGTGTCTTTGATCTATGTGAACTACGCCTACTCAGGCTGGAATGCCGCAACGTACATCAGCGGCGAGCTTGCCGCGCCTCAACAAAGCCTGCCCTGGGTGCTCGGGGTCAGCACCACCGTCGTAGCGGCACTCTACTGCCTGCTGAATGTAGTCTTTCTTTACGTGGCACCGATGGAAGCGATGGTGGGAAAAGTGGAGGTCGGCGTGATCGCTGCGGAGTTTGCTTTCGGCAAGACCATTGGCGCAACCATGGGCTTGTTACTCGCAATGCTGCTGATTTCAACCATCAGCGCCATGATCCTGGCGGGGCCGCGTGTGCTGCACCGGATTGGCCAGGACTATCCACGCTTTGCGCCACTGGCGCGCGAAAATCGGGACGGTATTCCTGTTACCGCGATCCTGCTGCAGTCCTGCACCGCCCTGCTATTCCTGTGGACGGCATCCTTTGAGCAGATCCTCGTTTTCTCAGGCGCCACCATGGCACTCAATACCTTTGCCACGGTCTTGGGCTTATTTGTGCTTCGCTGGAAACGGCCGCACCTGTCACGCCCCTTTCGGGTGACACTCTACCCCCTCACGCCGCTGATCTTCCTCGGCATCACGGGCTGGACACTGATCTACGTGGTGTTGCAGCGCCCTGTCGAGGCGTTGATTTCTGCTGCCGTCGTCGCCAGCGGCGGCGTCTTCTACTGGCTAGTCAGGCCTCATGAGCACCCAGATCTGTAACAGCCGCTACCCACCGTTGCATTTATGCAACGCTAAGCGTCATAAAAGATTCACCTGAATATTTCTCATTTTTGGTAGCTTCGGACTGCGCGAGTACCTTTTTTGCAATGGGGAAGGGCAAATAAACTCAACCACCTGGGGAAAAATAATGAACGTTTTTAGACACGCATGGCTCAGCGCCACGCTTTTGGCGATTTTCGCCAACCCTGCCGCTCTGGCGGACGATCACATGATCGACAACATCAATGTGCAACAGCCTTTCAATATTCAGGCTAACTTGTGCAAGCTCAACCCGGGCGTCGACCTCGATGACTATCAGGAGATGATCGACGACTACTTTGAATGGGCCAAGGACAACGACGTAGACCCGGTCTTCGTCCGTCAGTTCCCACTGTTTTCTCATCAAAATCTCGCGCGGCCGTGGCCTTACGATTTCGTTGAGTTTTTGGTCAGCGACTACCAACGCTGGGGCAAAGCCTGGGACCTCTGGCTCACCTCCGAGGACGGCATGGCGCTCAACGAGCGGTGGCAGTCTCTGGCCATGTGCCACGTAAAGCAGGCACATGCCTTCATGCTTTATGCGGATCAAGAGCAGATGGCCACTGACGACGAACGCTACGTCACCTGGAACTGGTGCACGCGTAAAGAGGGCGTTACCTTCGAAGAGATCTCTGCCAAGCACGCTGAGTACGCCATGGATATGCAGGAAGACTCGGGCGGCATCATTGGCTGGGTGGTGATGTTGCCCCACACGGGCGGAGCCGATGCGGCGGGTGAATTCGCCCATGTGGCCATCTATCCGGATATGGAAACTTTTATGGCGCGTCGCTCGATGCAGGCGAATGGCGGTTGGAAAGTCACCCGGGACTACTTCAATCTGTACGCGGATTGCACTGGGGAAATGTTGAACACCGAATCGGTGCTCTATCGCCCCTGATTTCACGCACCAACTTCATAGGGACGTCGCCACGCTTACTGTGGTCGCGGCGCCCCCCTTTTCTCAAGAGGAGAGACAATCGTGAAAAATCCAATCTTAATTGGTGCGGCCTGCCTTGTCGCCGCGCCGCTGGCACTCGCTGACAACCACGCTACCGGCAACCCTGAATGGAGCATGGGTAACCCGGTCGAAATTTATGGCTGCAGCTTCAAGGACGGCGTCAACGGCTACGAGATGTCAATGAAACATGCGGCGCTGGTC
>MDTD01160111.1_pt1 | contig 11239 bp, 10 predicted proteins | sample 811221 | NCBI WGS metagenome assembly MDTD01 (sample SAMN05326646, study PRJNA326480) | marine metagenome | isolation source: seawater | place: Pacific Ocean: South West | collected 2011
CATCTACATCATTTGATGAGCTCGTACAAGATATGGTTGATTCCGATTGCCAATAATTTTATATTCTTTAAATATTTTCTTCAATATTTTCTTCAATGTTTACTTCAATGTTTTCTTCAATGTTTTCTTCAATGTTTTCTTCAATACTAATATTTGATGTATCCAATTCATCAGATTCAGTCAATTCTTTTGCCTCTCTAGCTTTTTTGACTGACGAATAAAAATAATGACCTAACCTTTTTTTACGAAGAATCATCAAATACGGCATTGTTACCCAATCACGAATAAAATTATAAAGAAACACAAAACCCAATATTTTATTATAATCTTCAACATCATTAAAAGATATCGCAGCTATTACTAAAGCTAAACTAGGACTTTTTCGGAATGTTATAAGAACAGCAGAATCCTTTACAGAATTTTCTTCATTACATATTGGTATATGAGCCTTAAACAAGGATATAAAACTCATTATTAGCATAGAACCATAATAACTATAATGATCTTTTGAACCAAATGATTCTTTAAACTCAGGACTAGCAAAAAATAAACCTGTTGCAGTGAATAATAATATTATCGCACTTTTTTCAAAATAATATCCAATGTTATCGACTAATTCTTTTTTCATTTTTTGACGCATTTTATAACCAATTCCTATTAATATTAATACATAACTCATCAATAAAAACATACGAAAATACGGCATTTTTATCGTATTTGAATCGATTTTTACAATTTGCGCATAAGCTGTCAGCATTACTGTAAATAAAAAAGGAGTTAATATTATAGATTGTATTAAAGATGCTATAGATAAAGCCAAAGCAAAAGGAACATCTGCATCTACAGTATAAGCCGACACAGCAGCAGCAGCAGATGATGGTGTTAGAATTACTGTAAACATACCATATAATTGATGTAATGGGGGTTTTATTAAAATTGACAAAACTAGTACATATAAAGGATCTAATAAATATTGATGCACAAACACACTTGCAAATAATTTGGGATGTTTTATATTTATATTTTCATATTTTATAGTAGTTCCCATTTTAATCAATATTAAAGTCATTGCACCACCTAATGTATACGTAAACAAATCCAATAAATTTGGATTCACCATTTTATTATAATAATTTAGCGACTATTCTTTATTTCATCTATCCAATAATTTGTGTATAGCTTCTCAAAATTATAATTTTTGTTGCTTATGAGCTGAGTATACTTTTTCTCAAGGAATTCCTTATTTACTTCATTATAACTTTTTACTATTATTACTGGTAAATCATCAAACATAGAATCAATAGCAGATGATAACATTATAGGTATTGTTCCAACTAACAAACTTTCCCATGCTCTATGAGTATCTATACCACGACCAGGTGGACTTATAGAAAATTTATATTTAGATAATAATTCTATATATTTTTCAAAATTTGATGATGGTTGTTTTTCAGTAAATCCAGCTTTTGCAAGTTGCTTCAAACAATCTGTTCTTATATTCTTATGTGGACTATATAAAGGATTTCTTGTTGTTTGAGCAAAGTTTATATACAAAAATTTTTCTTTTTTTCCAGAATATAAACGTTCACATGGATTTACACAAAATTCATTAAATATTCTATAATGATTAGTTACATCTTCACCTTGAAATTGAGTCGTATACCATTGCATTTTTGGACCAATCGGTATAGGTCTTATCTTTGAATGAACTATACAAGCATTTTTTGTATACCATTTCTTTATATTTGGTATTTCATTTAAAATAGTATTTGCTAATCTATTATTTTCAGGACTAGTCGGATAATTCAAATATGGTACACAATGATCATCATTTGATACAGTTATTAATATAAATTTATGAGGTATTTTCTTCAATTCTTCCACATAACTTAGTATGAGATCCGTTTTTATTAATAATATTGGTCCAGTAAAATTTCTTAAGCTTTCATTTCTTTTTTCTATTACTCTATATGCTAATTTGTAATAAGTATCTACAGATATAAATGTTTTTCTATGAACATTATCTTCAAAAAACATACTCCATGCCATCGGGTGACCGCGCAAATAATTTTTTTGTACCCAACTATATTTACTTGCTTTTTTTCTTTCTAAACATAGTTTCTTAGAATTAAAATATCCACATCTCATATGACTAAATTTTTCATATTCTTTATTATTTACATAATTTCTATATTGAATATAAGTACTTACTGTAGAACCTTGAGATCCTATAAATAAATCTGCATATTCACACAATTTTTTTTGTACAATAAACTCTGCAACATCTGTTTTTACAAACAACTTTCCTAACTTCATTTTGTGCTCATTAGTTATCAATTCGTCCGCAAATATTACTTTATTTTTGAATTTTTCAAATATTGGATTATCTTTACGATCAGTCATTATTATTATTTTTTTATAACTATCGAACCAAGGAGTCACATTTGTCTCTATTTCATTATTAGGTCCAGTTATACTATTTACTTTCTTATGATAATCACCAAATCTTAAATGTAATGCCAATATGTTTTTATAAGGTCCTAATTTTTTTGTTATTTCTTTATATATTTCTTCTATTGGATCTATGCTTTTACTCAATATATTACATATTTTACTCATTAAAATATAATTTTTTTCACTCGTATAAATATTTGTAAAACATCGCGATGCATTGCTTTTTTCTAATTTTACTCTCTTCAATTTATGATCAAATAATTTATCAAGTATTCCACAATCTAATTCCTGACGAGAATGACAAAACTCTAATCTATCGCTTGCTAATTTTGCATTCGATAATTCTCTATCAACAAATACTACATTACTCATTTTCTGTTCCAATTCTATTCTTGCGCAACGCGGAACTGATTCATATTTATGAACACTAAAACCATATTCTAAATATTTTGTAAAATCATTACTTATATAATCAGTTAATATTCCATAATTACGATCGGGTTTACCACAATGCACAAGAGGGTGTTGAATATATAATCTTAAAGCACGTTTTGATATATTTGCTAAATATATTGCAAATTCAAGTGAAAATAATTGATTATAAAATCCAACGCCAGTAAATAATACAAATACTAATTCAGGTACATTTATATTCTCATCTTGCTTTATATAATGCCTCTCATTTACTTCCTCCACACTAAGTGATCCACCTTGTAAGTTCGTTTTTATCATAATTATACCATTTTTTGGTAATTCACGAGCATGACCAAACGAATTTCCTTCAGGTGCCATTATATCTGCATATGACTGACCACCATTAGGAAATCCTTTAAATCCTAAATATATATACTTTTCATCTGTAAAATAAAAACAACCCTTCCCTTTCTTATGAACTATAGCACGGTGTTGACGCCCAACACTGTGTTTCTTTACACAACTTGAAGGATTTTCATCCTTACAAAATAATATTTCATAAGGTTGTTCACAATCTATTTCCCACTTATTTTGATCTGGTCTTACAAATTCTAATGTATATGGTCCTATCTTTTGCCCTATACGATACTTTTCTTCTATTTCTGTTATACCTATTATACCACTTTTCACATCTAAATTATGTTCCTTTTCCATATTACCAATTAATCCTTTTATAATATTTTCTTTCAAAAATAATGACCATTCAAAAGAATTCATTTTCGCTAAATGTAATTGGTGCACACCAGTTGGATTTGGATGATACACACGCTCGACCGCAAATTCTTTATGCTCATTTGTATTAAATTTTGGATATTTTAAATCCTTCTGAGAACAAAAAAATATATCTTCATTCCCACGATGACCTTTCGAAAACGGAACATCTCTATATTGTTCACATACTTTAATCATCGCTTTTACATTTCTCAAAGAATAACCACCATTACCTGCAGGATATCTCGCACATTGATTACATAATGTCCATGGAGCACCAATATAATCATATTCGAAATATAAATCTGGGATTTTTTTTAAGGTTAATGCATCTGTTTGATATATCAAAACATGAGAAAATTTCAAAAAATTCTCATAAAATTGAGGCTGTTTTAACAATATTGAATATGTTCCGCGATCTAAATTAGAATGTTCTGTTTTCACAAATATTAAATTGTTCCAATCTTTAAACAAATTTTCAACATAATTTGCATTTTTTGTTCCATATACAACAGCTATACCTATTTCATCTGGTTTGTATACACGCAATATCGCATTCATTACATATTCTATTTCCTTCATTATTCGGAATTCTATTAAACAAATTACAAGTTTACCAGACGTATTAAAAGTCAATGGTAAAGTCGGTTTAGGGATCATTGAAATCAAATCATTGACTTCTTTTAACCGCGGATGCATTAATCTAATCCATTTTGTTTTTTAAGTATAGATTATTTTAAATTTTTTATTTATTATTCCTTAAACCACCCAAATAAACTAAACGCTTGGGCATATTTTTTAAATTTCCTCCATATTGATTTTTAGGATTAGGTCTTATAGCCTTTGGATGAATATAATCCATTAACTCTTCTCTTTTATGTTGATCACCAAATACCATTTCAACAGGTGTACTCGGACGAGATCTTTTAGATATTCGATTCTCTTGAGCTTCCAATAATTTATCTCTACTTTCTTCAAGTATTTTTATGTTTTCATCTCTATTTGCATTTTTTATTAGCGCATTCAATGTTTCTATCGCAGAACTTGTTTCATCAATCAATATTGAACGCAACAAAGATGAGGAACTTTCTCGTTTTAAACCATAATCAATCGGTTTCATATTTAATGATAATACATGACTAGTAATAGGAAACTCCTCTAATATTCTTAGCAATTCACCACTATCTACATCAAATATACAAATTATAGAACCATCACCCATAGAATGATTATGTACACTTGTTATTATCATCTTTTCATCACTTGAAATTATACATTTATCACAAGAATTAAATCCATCGTATTTTGAAACAATTATATTTAAATTTATCAAATCATTAGGACTTAAAGCAGGTATTGACGCGCGATTATAATATCTATCAAATTCTTTTATACTTAATTTTTCTTCAACATCAATATCTAATATTGTCGAATTATTTTCAAGATTTAATAGTTTTATTCCTGCTCCAACTGAACATGCTAATACTACATTCTTATTAGTTAAAAATTCACAATGAGATATTGAAGTTGTAAATACATTGTCAAATCTATATAACATATTTAATCTCAATTCACCATCATCATCTACTAATATATTTGTATCAAAAATTTCTATTATACCATTTAATTCATTCCCACATAATAACATTTTATTATCTATAGAAAAATTACAAGTTTTTATAATACCACTTGCGCTAGACATTTCTACATATTGATTTGTTTCTTCATTAACCATTTCAAAATCATAAAATTCACAAGCATCGTCAAGAATTACTAACAAATATCTACCATTAGGACTTATTTTCAAAAACTCTATTCCAACAGAATTACAATAATAGCTATTCGCATCACCACTAGTATGTCCAGTCTCTATATCATACACAATTACTTCACTAAAATCATCATCTTCGTTTAATGGTGGTTCTACACTATTATAATCTACTCCAATTGCAATATGATTTGCACCTGCACCAATACTCATTGCAACACCCTCACCTTGCATTTGTATTCCGTCTTCATTTTCATCTTCCCATAACAATGATATTCTTAATTCTGTTAATTCATCCCCACTAGAAGAATCAATTATGTATATATTTTTATTACCTAATAAAGCAATTTTCTTACCGGACGAACAATATGATGCTTCTAAAATTGTATCACTATTCATTGAATCTTCTTCATTATAAAAATCCAATTTAAAGTCTGTATAAAGACCACCAGTTTTCACATCCCATTGTTGTAAATGACCAGTTTCGGTTAAAGATAAAATTACATAATCACTATTTAAGTCTTCCATTATGTTTTATAAATATTTTTTTGCTTAAACAAATCACTAATGTCAATTAATAATATATATTCATTATGGGAAATCAAGACTTGTTAATATCAGTTCTCAAAAATATAGTGTGTCAAGGAAAATTTCCTCATTTTCATTTCTGTGGACCACATAGTGACGATGTTTTAGATGTTGTTAATGATGTTATTTCAGACCATTATGACAATAAAAGTATGATTATGCAAATTCATATATTAGATAATATTAGCGAATCACATTTAGTACAAATGATCACCGCATTTTGCAATTTACAACCAGTTGTTGCAGATAATGATACTAAACCAAAAGTTATTATTATACATCAACAAAATGAATCACTCAATGATAACTTTGTTCACTTCTTAGAAGATAGAATGTCTGAAAAACGTGTCAAATTTGTTTTTTTAACTGCATCTATGCATGTTGTTCCACATGTTTTATTAAATAAAATGGTTAGCTTCACTATCCATCCCAAAGAACAAAGAAAACCAATTAGCACCGACTGCGATGATATCTTTTACAAATTAATACATTCAAATAATGATAACCATTCTTATGCAAATATTATTATTCAATGGTCTAATCTACATATATTATCATTACCATCATTGATATACGATACTTGGTATGAAAATATTGTTAAATATATTTGAACAAAAAATATATAGTTTAAATACAATGGCAACACAAGCATGTAATCGTTGTACTAGAATACCATATGCACTTTTTCAAATTTTTTCTTTTTCAGCACTAACCGCTGCAATTACTTGTGTTATTCTTGCATATCATATGTATAATGTATGGAAAGCAGATTGGAAAAATCAAAGATGTAAATTACATGTTATGCCATTTGCATCTATTATTCAACCAAATAAATCAGTTGTTGATAACTACAAAGAATGTATGAAAATGAAAATTGATCCCATTATCAAAGCACACACAAAATATAAAATGGATCAAAAAGTTGCTCAATCACTTAGAGAAAATGCTGCACTTAATAAACAAGCTCAAAATACAGCTAAAGATATAGAACAGTCGAAAGGATTTCTAGATAAACAATTTCAAGAACTGGTTGACTTTTTTAATAGAATTGTATTTGTAGGTAAATACACCGCTCATAAAATACAAAACTTTTTTTATAAAATTGTTGCTTTAATATGGTCAAACTATTATTTTTTGATTACAAATATCAATACTGTTATATTACAAATTGCAAACTTTCAAAGAATGTTTGCCGTTATGAACAGTTTGGCAATTATTGTTACAGCATTTACTGCATTATTTCCACCTTTGTTGCCAGTTACAATACTAATGACATCTATACTTGTTTTAGTTAATTTAGCTGAAAAATCTGCACAAAAAAAAGCATATTGTTGCTTTAGTTCAGATTCAAAATTTCTACTTCATGATTTAACTGAAAAAAATATTGAATCTATACCCATATCTCAAAAATTATATGGTAACGGCATTGTTACAGGAAAAATTGTTATGCTAAATAATAATACAAACGTTTACAATATAGGTAACGTACTCGTTACTGGAGACCATTTGGTACAAACAAATATTGATAAATCAAATATTGGTAAATGGTATTACGCAAAAGATTTGGCAACACTTTACAATAAAAATTATAGTAAAACAAACTATCTTCATTGTTTAGTTACTTCAAATAATATACTTTTTTCATCTGATTTAACAATGTTTACTGATTACGAAGAAACCAGTTCACCTAATATTCAAACACATATAGCCAAAGTTATTTTAAAATCACTCAGAGAAAAACCTTCCAGATTCAATTTAAATAAAAAATACGAATTAGGCGAAAAAAATAATTGCTTACCACCAAATACTTACATCAAAATGAATGATAATAATTATTCAACTATTGATAATATTCAAATCGGAGACGTTTTACATAATAACAATAAAGTTATTGGTAAATACGAATGTGACACAAATAATATTGAATTCTTCAAACTAAATAATATTATTATTAGTCCTAGAATTATATGTTCAAATAATGGATCAGATTGGGATAAAGTTTATAATATTGGTAAACCATGTTTACACAATTTTTCAAAAGGATATCATTTGATTACAGAAAACCATATTATAATGCTTTCAAATGATTTAGTAATACGAGATTTTATTGAAACAAATGACGAAATTGTACAAAATCATATATCCAATATAGTTTTAGAACATTTATCTCCTAAAGAACCTATTTCAAATATTATATTAATGAGTTAATTAATTATTTGAAATTTTAACAAAAATCATTATTTTTACTTTGTTTTATTCAGTTTTTAAAAATATGCTATTGTACTTCATATATCATATGATTATGAAAATAGCTATTATAATAACTGGAGATGTTAGAGACTGTTTTGTTAAAAACAAAATTGTAGAAATATTTAAAGAATATGATGTATTTATAGGAAGTTACATTAATCATAAAAAATATATAGAAAGTATTGGTAAAAATAATTACTCTTATTTGATCAATCCAGAAACTGACATAAGATTACCAGATGGAATTAAAAAAACACACATGCAACATAACATGTTACAATGGCTACATTTAGATAATATTATAAACAACTTTGAAGATAAATTAATAAAATATGATATTATATTGAAATATAGATTTGACTACAATATGGACGATGACGATTTTTTAAATAAAATTAGTGTTGAACCTAATATACTTTATAATGATAAAGAGACTCTAAGATCTATAGTTCGTGATAAGATGTTTTATTCAGACAAATTAACTTTTATAAATATTTTTAAAACATTTTATGCAAAATTACAAAATTATACTTATAACAGTAATAGATCTGATGATGATGACAGTTTCCGTAGTAGTTGGAAATCTGAACCAGCTCTATCCCAGCATTTAAGAAATATGAAAATACATAATAAAAAATGTACAATTACCGGAAAAATAATAAGAGGTTCATATCCCAAAACAGGCGCCGACGGTAATAAAAAATTATATATCAATAATATTATCCGAGGAAAATTTACAAAATAAGGAAAAATCATTATTTTATTTTTAAAAAACTATGAATAAATTTTAACTTTGTTATAATGGTAATCTTAAATAATATTATACCAGAAATTATAATAATTGTTTTCGATATAAATCAGGTTCAATAGTAGATTGCATCCATGGACCAACTTTCTTAATAGGATTTGGAGGTTCAGATCTAAGTTGCATATTCGCATTTCTTAAACTTTGACCACTAATATTTATTGCAAAACTATTTTTTGATTTAAAAGATTCTATACAACTTACTCCTATTATAAAACCCAATAAAATAAGAAAAAATAGTGTCACAAATAAATAATAAAATAATAATTTATCAATTTTTGACATTTTTGATAACATATTCTATTAATTATCAATAATATTAATTTTATAAATCTTAAATTTTTACAAAAGTCAAAAAAATGAACATCATTCGTTTTGTAAACAGTATACAAACTTGTATAAAACAACTGCAAAAACAACAACACGCAACCTTATTAAATTAATATAATGTCTCAAATGTCCGAAAACAAAGTTCTGCTCACCACCAAGGATTGGAATTCTGATTCGATTAGTAACATCTCTTACAGTGACGTAAAACCCATGCCAGGTAGCACCGGTGGACGTTCTATGTATCTTAATTATGATAACAAGCAATTGGCTTTTCAGACTCCAAAGATGAGGCTTCCATATGGACTGGGCAAGTTCGAAGAACCTGGAAAGCCACCCAAGTATACTATTGACCTTTCATTTGTAGGAATGGATGAAAATCCAAAGCTTAAGAAGTTCTTTGATATGCTACAGTCTATTGATGAAAAGATTATCGCAGATTGTCAGAAGAAGGAAAACACTCTTGTATGGATGAAGAAGAAGACTATTTCTGAAGATGTTGCAAGAACTCTATATACGACGTCTATTAAGAGAGCTAAGGATAAGGAAACTGGAGAATACACAGACAAGTATCCGCCGACGTTTAAGGCAAAGGTAACACAATGGGATAATAAGTTCACCACCAAGCTATACAATCATGAAAAGGTTCTCATCGATAACGATCCAGAGCTTTATGAGCAGAATCTTGCAAAGGGACAGAACGTAGTCGCAATTGTAAAATGTGGCGGCGTTTGGTTTTCGGGTGGTAAGTTCGGCGTATCGTGGAAGGCAGACCTTCTAAAGGTAGATGAACCGAGGGGATTCGTTGGATATGCATTCCGCGATGAATCCGATGACGAAGAAGTAGGTGAAGAAAGTGAATAATAAGATTCCAAAGAGTAGGGTGTAAAACCTTTAAAACTAATTACTTTAATTAGTTTTATAAAGTAACATGATATTTTGTTATTAATGTCTTTGTTTTTTTTATTAATATTTAATAATAATGATTAATTCTAAAAATAAAAATAATCTTAAAAAATTGAAATTGAAAAAAAGAAGAACTTTGAAAAGAAAAGGAGCTGGAAAATTAAAAAAAGTTCCTACAATGCAGTCACTAAAAAAAGCAACTGTATCAAAATCAACAAGAAGTAATACATCATCACCATCATTTAGTGATTTTGGTGATATATCAAGAAGTTCTTCGAGAAGTACAAATGCATCACCAGCATCTTTGGGTCGTATTTCACCAGCATCGTCCATCGGAAATTTATCATTTAGTGAAATACTTAGTCTAAATGAAATGGAACCTATTCAAAGTCCAGTAATAAGTGATCAACAAAAACAAAAGAAATCCAAAAAAAAAAATAAAAAAAACTTTTAAACCAATTGTTGATAGTTCCGAAGACATACTTTTATCACAGATGAATAGTATTAATCTTCAAGGACCACCCATGATTCCAAAAATAGAACCAATTAGACCCACACCCACACCAAGTGTGCATAATTTATCTTCAATATTTTCTCATGGAGATGATAATAAAAGCGAAGAAGATTATAAAAGTGATGATGCAGTAGGACAAAGATCTAGAAATACATCTTTTGATTCATTTACAGATGGAGCGGTCAATTTTTAACATTTTTACCAATAAAATTAAAATTGTTTAAAATTGCTTAAAAAAGTTGCTTATTTTAAGCAAAAAGTTGCTTATTTTAAGCAAAAAGTTGCTTATTTTAAGCAAAAACAACTATAGTTATTCAATTTAACTATAGCTTCTTTATACTCCAAAAATTTTAAACTACATAAATTGCATAAAATAAGCAAAAATAAGCAACTTTTTGCTTAAAATAAGCAACTTTTTGCTTAAAATAAGCAACTTTTTTAA
>MDTD01044520.1_pt1 | contig 11238 bp, 10 predicted proteins | sample 811221 | NCBI WGS metagenome assembly MDTD01 (sample SAMN05326646, study PRJNA326480) | marine metagenome | isolation source: seawater | place: Pacific Ocean: South West | collected 2011
CCGTGGTAAGCTTGGTCCGTATGCCAATCTATAATATTTTTATTACTCACTGGACTATAATATGCATCAATAAATCTTAAGTAACTTTTTGATCCATAAAATTTATCAGCTATATCTTTTAATTTTTTATTTTTTTCAAAATTAAGTATTTTGAGACTGAATTTAAATTTCACAAAATCCAACTTTAAGATCTTATATAAAAGTAATTTGTTGTTTGTAGGCCAATAACTATTTTTCGAACTTTTAGGAGCTGAATAAAATTTAACAATTTTTTTAAGATCGGATAATTCTTCCTTACTAAGAAAGTTTTCCAATCTGATAATACCGTCTGTTTTGATTTTGTTTATTAATTCAGAATTCATTTTTTTAGTAAAAACTTGAACATCTTTAAATCATCATTAGTGTCTATATCAAGAGACTCTTTATGATCTTTTAAAAAATAAATAAATGGTTTTTTGCCTATTCTGCAATTATTTTTTTTTAAAGAGTTTTTTTTAATCCCATATAACCCTGTTGTTTCCATTATAATTGGTTTGGCGTCCTGGCTTCTAGGCAAAACTTTTGGTTTATAATTAACTGGTTTATTTTTGAACCAAAACCAAGAATAAATTTTTTTTGCAGTAAAAATTGAGTCAACCTTTTTATCTTTTTTTAAAATTCTTATACAATTATTAATACTTGTTATGCTTAAAAGGGGTGAAGTTACAAATATTTGAAAATAAAAATCTGCTTTAATAATTTTTGCATGATATGTAAGCAAATCATTTCCATTGGCTGAGTCCTTTGTGAGGATTGGTTTTCTATCAATTATATTTATTTTATTTTTTTTTGCATAGTATTTTATCTGATTAATATCTGTATCAATATATATAGAGTCAAAATTACATTTTGATATCTTATCCAGTAAATATCTATAAAGAGGTTTGCCATAAATTTTTTTTATATTTTTATTTTTAATTCTCTTAGAATTTCCCTTAATTGGTATTATGGCTACTGTTTTCATATACTTAATATAAGTTTATAAATTTTTTTTTGTTCACTGTACGTCAGGTCTGGGCTAGAAGGTATACATAAATGTGTATTAATAATTTTATTAGCTTTCTCTATTTTGTATGATTGGTATATTTTATAAGGCTTTTGCAAATGATTTGCCTTCCAGATTGGTCTCGTTTCTATATTGTTTTTTTTCAATCTAGAAATTAAATTTCTCAAATTAGTTTTTTTTTGATTTTTAAGTACTAAAATTATCAACCAATAATTTGGCGAAAAGAAATTTTTAGGTTTTAAAATATAAAAATCTTTATTCCCTTTAAATAACTTGCAATAATTTTTGAAAATTTTTTTTTTTTTTTGAATATAAAGCTTAAGTTTTTTAAATTGAGCACATCCTAAAGCTGAGTGAATATTCGATAACTTATAATTATAGCCTGTGTTATTATGAACTGAAAAAATGCTATCATCTTTTGCTTGATCACATAGATATGAACCGTCTAGATATTTTTTTTTGTTATTTGTTAAAATAGCCCCTCCGCCCCCAGTAGTTATTATTTTATTTCCATTGAAAGAAACGCACCCAAAATCTCCGATAGTTCCAGTGTGCTTAGAATTTAAATATTTTTGTGTATAAAAAGTTCCTAAACTCTCTGCAGCGTCTTCAATTAATTTAATTCTTTTTTTACGACAAATTTTTATCAATTTTTTTATATCAACAGCATTCCCAAAAGTATGAACAACTATTATGGCAGAAATCTTTTTTTTAGTCTTTTTATTAAATGTAAAACCTTTTCGAGTAATTGTCTCATTGTCTAAGAATTTTTTAACTTTTTCTACTGAAATATTAAGATCATCTTCTGCGTCCATAAAAATTGGACTAGCGCCTACGTATTTTATAGAATTTACAGTTGCTATGTATGTAATGGTTGGAACAATTACTTCCTCGCCTCTTTTTACATGACTTAATAATAAAGAAATGTGTAAAGCAGATGTTGCATTAATAGTTGGCAAAACAAATTTAGATTTAGTTAGAGACTTTATTTTGTTTTGAAATTCATCAACGTATTTCCCTTTTGTAGTAACCCAACCAGATTTTATACAATTACTTAAATAATCTATTTCATCTTTTCCAAAATGTGGGGCATGTAACTGTATTTTTTTAATCATTTATTATTTTTTTTTACAATAAAATATTTGTTATGAATAATGTAAGATCCAATTAAAAAGATTACTAAGATAAAAATTGAATAAACAAGTTTTATTTCTAAAAAATTATTTTGAAAATTCGCGTTTTGATATTGAAGAAATATTTTATCACCAATATTAACAGTAAATGCCCTTATAGGAATAGTCATAAAAAAAGTTATTACAGAAAAGGTAATTAGTCTCATTCTAGTAAAAAGAGGTAACAAATTACATAATATCTGAGGTATAAAGAAAGAAAGTCGCAGAATTGAAAAATAAAATATTTCATTTTTTTTTAAATTTACCATTACATTGTCGTATTTTTTAGGAATTAAAGTTCTTAATTGGTTTTTAGTAAGAAAAGAAAAAAAAGAGTAGAATAGGATTGATCCTAAAGTACTTGAAATCAAAATTATTGATAGACCATTAAAATTTCCAAACAAAAATCCGGCAATTATATTAAGTGGTGTATTAACACCAATAAAAAAGGTCCAAAAAATATTAAATAAGAAAAATAAAAACAAAATAATTGTTTGGTCATATTTTAAATCGATCACCATTTTATTATGTATTATGGAAAGGTTATTTAATTCTAACAAAGCATAGAAGCCTGTAAAATATAAATACATTGGGATTGAAAAAAATAAAATTAAATAAATTAAAAAAATAATTTTTTTATATTTTTTTTTTATAAGTTTTTTAAAGATATCAATAAGCATTTAAAACTCTTTTAAGTTTTTTTTCTGTATTTGAAATTTTATATTTTAAAATTTTTTCAACAAAATCATTTTTTATTTCCGGTCCTTGTACTAATCCAAAAAATTTATCTTTAGATAAAATTTTCGGATAAATATAATTGAAAATATAAGAAATACACTTAAGCAATGTAAATGGTATTTTTATCAACATGATCTTTAGACCAAGAAATTTTGCTATGGTGAATGCAAATTTTTCTAAAGAATATGATTTATCTCCTACAATATTAATTGATCTGTTCCAGATAGAATTGTTTTTAAAACAAATAATTTTTTCTGAAATTTTTACTATATCATCAATATATATAGGCTGTTTTATTACTTTCTTGTTCGTGAATAAGAAAAAACGAAATTTTTTAATAAAATTTATTATAAGCTCAAATTCTTCTCCGTTTTTACCGAAGGTCAAACTTGGTCTTAAAACAATCCATTTCCCATTGAAGGATTTTAAATATTTTTCTGCTTTTAATTTTGAAATTGCATAATTTGTTTTAATTTTATAATTAGCAGCTATAGCAGACATATAAATAATTTTTTTTACTCCGATTAATCTAGAAAATTTTACAATATTTTTAGTGGTATAAAAATTGTTTTCTAAGTTTTTTTTCAAGTTCTCATTAGAGACAATGCCGGCCAGATGAATTATTATATCAATTCCAATTTTTTTTTTTTTAATTAGTTTAGCAAATCTTTTTAATTCTAAATAATTATTCAAATTTATGTTTTTAAAAAAAAAATTTTTATTTTTGTTACTTATCTGGTTTTTATCTATAGCTAAAACTTTAAATTTTTTTTGTTTAGAAAAATATTGGACAAATCTTTTTCCATAAAAACCAGATGAACCGGTTATTAAAATATATTTTTGACTCATTAAATAATCTTTTTACTATTTAAAAAATGATCTACATTTCTCATTACTAGACTAGAAATAGATTGTTGTGGATTCACTCCTAATGAGGTTGGTAAAATTGAAGCATCTGTAATATAGATATTTTTAAAATCATGTAATTGTCCATAATTACCAGTTGCACTTCTGAATTTGTTTGGATTCCCAGACATTCCACATGTTGACATTCCATGAACAGCACTTAACTCAACATTTTTTAAATTTTCCTCTTTCATTAGTTTTTCTTTAAGTTCATTGATTGAAGATATTATTTGAAATTTTCTAAATGGAGTTACTATTTTTTTTGCGCCTGCAGAAAAAAAACCTTCAGCCATTTTTAAAATAGATTTTTTCATTATTTCAAAGTCACTACTTAAAATTGTATAGTTTAGTAAGGGTATATTAGTGAAGGGTACATATCTAATTTTTCCTTTACCATTAAATTTCATTAAAGAAATGTATAGAGATGTTTTTTTCCAATTATTTAAGAATTCTAATGCTTTTTGGCCTGTTGAAGCTATTGTCATTGATAAATAAGTTGGAGAAAAATTTGAACTTCCAATGCTAAATCCGTCTTTAGAAAACTCATTTATTTGTCTTGTCATCATAGTCCCTTTTTGTGGTTCTATGTTTTTGTCGAATAAAACTGCTATTTTTAGGTTTGGCTGAATTTGAAAATTGTTTCCTACATTTTTACCAATACCGCTCTTTAATAATAATAATGGTGTCTGAATTACTCCTGAAGCAATAAAGATATGTTGAAAATTTATGTAAAATTTTTTTCCATTAGTACTTCTGACTAACACTTTTTTTGCTAGATTTTTTTCAAATAGTATTTGATAAACTTTAGTATTATAAATTAATTTACCGTTGCCTTTCAAATAATCTTGAATATAAGTTCTTGACATTGATTGTTTGCCACCAGAGGGACAACCTACGGGACATTGATTTGTGTTCTTACATCCTTTTTGAGCTCTTTTTACTCTCTCAGTGGACCATTTCAAATTTGTAGCTATTTCAAGCAGTTTTTTACTAGAATTATTGCTTCCTTCTTCATCTTGATAGCCAATCGACATTCTGTTTTCATATTCTTCAAAATATTTTGACATTATTTTTGGGCTTAAATCTTCTAACTCATATTTTGATCTCCATTCATCTAAAATTTTGTCAGGAGTTCTCCACATCAATGCGCCGTTTATTTCTGTGCTACCACCTACACATGACCCTTCAGCATATGAAATAATATTTGATCCAGCGAATATGGGAATTATTCCACTGTTTCTCCATTTACTAAGATTAGATGATAATTCAGGAGCATCTTTATGCTCCGATATGTTCCCTTCCTCAATAACTAATGTGTTGTGGTCATGCTTATTAAGCAAATAAGAGGCTACTGCACCTCCTGCTCCACTGCCTACAATCAAATATTTTGTTTCTATCTGTTCATTAGCATTAAAATCATTTCCATTTATTAAATTATAAGTCATTACCTTAAGACCTTTCATTTTTATAATTAATTTTACTATGGACATCTGGGTGATCATAAAAACACATCCATGTAAATGTTCTTAGTAGTCTTAGAATATTTAGATCAAATAAATTTGAAATATAAGAGTTATAAACTATTTTTTTTCTATCATTCAAACTGCAAAAGTAAAAAAACTTAAAATTTCTAAATAAGAGGAAATTGAAAATTAATGAATTAATATTTACTCCAATTTTTAAAAAAACTGGAAGTTCCTCTAATTTAGCAATTACTTTGAAAATTATTTCTTCACTGGTTTTTTTTTCAGTCTCAAAAGGTAATAATGATTCGATTAATTTTTTTAAAGAGCTTTTCATTTTTTACTCATATTTTATGAGATCATTATTCTTTAATTTTTTAATTTGTTCTTCATTAAAGCCATTGGTTTCATTAATTAAGCTGATCGGCCTTTTTTTTACTTCATCAAATATTTTGCTTACATATTCCCCAATAATACCTAAAGAAATTAATTGGATGCCTCCGACAAAAAGAATTAGTACCCTTGTTAATGTAGTTCCTTCAATGAAGGTTTCAGGATTTATAATTTTTAAAACTGTTAAAGAAATAACAAAAATAAATGAAATTAATGCTAAGATAAAACCAGTTATCATCGATAACCTCAATGGTGCATTGGAAAAACTAGTAATTCCGTCAAATGCTAAATTAATTAATTTTAAATATGAGTATTTGCTTTTACCTATTTTTCTATCCTTCCTATCATATCTAAACTCTGCTTGTTTGAAACCCACCCAAGCTCTTAATCCCCTGAAAAATCTAGACCTCTCTCTTAAAGTTTTGATATTGTTAAGTGCTTTTTTTGATATTAAACAAAAATCACCACTATCCAGAGGAATATTTATATCTGAAACATTTTTAAGCAACAAATAAAATGATTTATAAAAAAAATTTTTAATAATTGAACCTTCTCTTTTATTTCTTACGCAATAAATTATTTCATATCCTTGATTTATTTTTTCTAACAATTTGTTTAGAACTATAGGTGGGTCCTGTAAATCTGCATCTATGACAAGAATATAATCTCCTTCTGCTACTTCCAACCCAGTCGAGATAGCAGCTTGATGTCCAAAATTTCTAGTTAAAGATATTATTTTACAATTTTTATTTAAGTCCCTCGCTTTTTTAAGTTCATCAAGAGTATTGTCAGTAGATCCGTCATCTATACAAATAATTTCATGATCACTTATCTTGCACTGATCTATTGCCTCTTTTATAGATAGAAATAAATTCTTAACTACATCTTCTTCATTATAGAAAGGTATTATAAAACTTAATTTACTCATAATTAATTTTGAAATCCTATTTGAGCAGACAGAGATTGATTTGTAGGAACTGCTACTTTTTTCATTCCCATGCTTCTACATGCATTGGCTGATACTCTAATTGAATTATTAATGCTTCTTTCGTCTGGATATATATGCATCATATTAGATATAAATAAATTTTCTAAATCTGTTTTGCAACTTACAATTTTTTTTGAAAAGTTTAAATTATTTAAAATCGCAGCATGTTTGGATCTAAAAATAAAAGTTTCAATTAAATTTTTTTTATCAAAATTTTTATTAACTTTTTGCAAATCACGAATCATATTTCCTATGATATCTTTATCTTTTTTTTTGGCAAAGGAACTTTTTTTATCAAAATATCGAGATAGATAAATAATATGATTATTTTTATATTTTTTTGCATCAACAAGATTTGTATGTTCGATAACTCCACCAAAAGATAAATTTTTTTCAGCTACGTTTAACCAATAAATATCTGAGAGTTTTCTTTTCATTATTAATATGACACAACAGGCGCCGAGGTAATTAATTTTTTTTAATTTTTTAGAAAGAGCCTGAGAATTATTTTTAATTATTTTTGTTATACTTTGAGTTGGGCAAGTAAACAAAATTTTACCTCCTTCTATAACTTTATTATTTACTTTAATACTTTTGAACTTTTTCTTATCTACTTTAAAATTTTTTATTTTAGCATTATTTATTAATTTTACATTTTTATTTCTTTTTAATCTTTTTAGAATTTCTTTTAAAATTAAATTACAGCTTCCGTCTATGTAACCAAGTTTTTCCTTACCAAATTTTCTTGAATTTAATCTTTGTGCTACTCTTCCGATCATCCAAGCTAATGGAATCTTATTGTAATTTTCGCCAAATTTTATCTTTAAAAGAGGTGCCCAAATAGTTTCTGTTAATTCTTTGCCAGCCCATTTGTTTAACCAAGAAATAGCAGGTGTTGTTTCATAGTTCCTCCAATTTAAAAATTTACCCAAAACAATAGTTGTTAAAATAAATAAAATTTTTGACTTTAAACTAAGAATTCTAATTTTGAGTAAATCTTTAATAGAATTAAAATCATAAATTTTTCCCTTTGAGTAAAGCCCCATTGTTGAATTATAAAATAGTAATTTATTTTCAATATCGAGATCTTTTAACAGCCATCTTAACTCCGCATCATGAGAAAAAAAATGATGATAATAATGTTCAATTTTTTCTCCACCTACTTCAAAAGTATTTAACAATCCTCCAAATTTTTTTGAAGTTTCAACTAAAGTAATCTTATATTGATTTTTTGATGCGAGATAAGCTGTTACCAGTCCAGTAATACCACCACCAATTATGGTCAATTTTTTTTTATCTTTTATATTTGAGTTCTCGCTCATACCATTTCCATGTATTTCGAATTATATAATTTAATTTAGATCTTTTTGGTTTCCATATAAATTTTTTTTTAGTATTTTTTTCAGCAAAAAGTTTCGCAGGATCACCAATACGTCTTTTTTTAAATTTATAATTTATTTTTATTTTTAAATATTTTTCAATGGAGTGAATTATCTCTAAAATAGAGTGGCCAATGCCTGATCCTAGATTAAATTTAAAACATCCTTCCTTTTTTTTTAAAAAATTAAGTGCTGACAAATGAGCTTCGGCTAAATCGGACACATGAATATAATCTCTTATACATGTTCCGTCCTTAGTTGGATAGTCATTTCCATTAACGAAAAATGGTTTTTTTTTCATAATAGAAAAAATTATTCTAGGTATGAGTTTAGAAGAATTCAAATCTCTATCGCCTACTTCTAGTTTTGGATCGGCTCCACATGCGTTAAAATATCTTAAAGAAACTGATGACATTGAATACTTAAGGAATGCTTTTTTTAAATAATTTTCTACAGCAAGCTTTCCTCTTCCATAATTATTTATAGGTTTTGTTTGACTAGATAGTTTTATTGGAAGTTTTTTTGGACTTCCATACACAGCACAAGTACTTGAAAATATAAATTTTTTTATTCCTAATTTGCAAGCTATATCAATTAATGTTTTTGATCCATTGACATTATTTTGAAAGTATTTTTGTGGTGATTTTTGAGACTCCTCTACTGATGTCAGAGCTGCAAAGTGAAAAATTGCAATAGGTTTATACTTTAAAATTATTTTTTTTGTTAGGGACAAATTATTTATATTTCCAACTATTAGTTTGCCCCACTTAACTGACTTTCTGTTACCATTTGACAAGTTATCTAAAGTCAAAGGATAATAACCTTTTGATTCAATAAGTTTACAGGTTTGGCTGCCTATGTAACCGGCGCCACCAGTGACTAAAATGATCCTTTTGATTTTTTTTTTCAAATTACTGATTTTCTCTATAATTTATAAGTGTTGGCCTTGAATATATCAATTCAATATTTCTATTATCTTTTTTAATGAATGCACCCATTTGATAGTCATTTAAATTAATTATTTCACTCTGTTTACCATCAATTTTTAATTTCCAATAAGTATTAAAAAAGTTATTAAAAACTAATATTCCATCTTTTTTTACATTTATATTATAACTATAACCATTTTTAATTTTTGTTATCTTGTTTATATTTCCCGAAGATGGGTTCAAATTTTCTAAATTAGTAAATAAGGTATTTTTTTTATAATTTTTAGAGATAAATGAATATTTAGATGAAAATTTATCATCTTCCAACTTAATGATTTTATTAGGAAAGAAAGCTTTATCTGATGTTTGTGGAATTGTATAAATATAAATATCTCTAGTCTTAAAAATACTTAACAAAGACTCTTTCAAAGATTCCTTGTAAATATTTTTATTTCTTTGAGAGGAAAATATTCGTCTTTCGAAATTTTTTTGATAAAAATTTTTTTTGGGTGCTGAAACAATTTTTACATTCTCTGAATTTATGGGATGAAAAGATAAAATATATTTAGTATTAACAAGCTTTAACATATTAATATCAATCATTTCATCAATTAGGATATTTTTATTTTCATCAAACACTAATTTCCTAGAAAAAGGGTTTTTAAATGGATAATAACTTAGATAAAGAGACCCTCTATCGTAAATATCTTGCGCTGTGCAATCGTTATTAAATAATCCACATTGCCAAAAAATAGTAAGATTTCTTTGTGCTAAATTTACATATCCATCTATAGACTCTAAATCATATATCCAAGAAAAATTAGGATGAAAATAATAGTATGGTAAAACAGATGCAACTTTAAAATTTTTTTGAATAAGATTTTTTTGTTTTAAATTTTCAATATTTATAATTTTTGAAATTTGTTGTCCCTCTAAAATATTTTTGCTCGCTTCAAATTTTTTATCGAATAAAACTAGACTACCAAAAAAAATGAATAATGCTAAAATATATTTCGATATTTGTTTTTCATTTTGAATATAATTATTTACTGCAAGGAGAACCAATGGTACTGATATAAAAAGGGAGATGTTAGAATAATTTAATGATTTTAAAAAATTTAAATTTAATATTTTAATTAGCAATATAACAATAATTGGAAAGTAAATTACAGAAAATAGAAAAAGTAGATATTTAAGATTCTTTTTGAAATTATTTATAATTGAAATACTCAAAACTATTAATAATATTATTATCAGGGGTGAGAACTGAATTTTACAACTAGAAATACAAATATTTGTCTTATACCAAAGTGAGGGTAATGACCCTAAAACACTAATTTTGATTTGTTCACCTGATGACATTCTTTCTGTAATTTTGCCATATTCGTAAAAGCCAAGTATTGCCTCTGACCAATTAGCTGCTACTATTAAGATTAATAAAAATAAGCTAACTAATAATTTTTTATAATTATATGTTTTTAAAAAAAATAAACTTAAAAACAGTCCTGAAATTAAAACTAAAAATGAGTGAGTAAGTGAAATAGATAAGGCTACAAGTAAAGCTAATGAAGAAGTATATATAAAATAATTTGTCTTATTACTCAATTTAAAGAACACATATAAACATAATGGAATTAATGCATAACCCATACCATGTTGCAATGTGGAACTTGTTGCGTAAGGATTAAAAATAACTGGGAAAACGGAAAATAAAACAGATTGAAGTCTCCCAAGCTTAGGAATTTTTCTCAATAAATTGTAAAAACCTAAAAAATTTATGCCTACTAAAAAGAACTTGTGAATAAATAAACCAATCCAAACAGGGAAAACATAAAATAAAAATCTTTCAAAAGATAAATGTTGCCCACCTAGTAGTTGAGATGCGTAGTGATCACTACCACCTAGAATATTGTGTGAAAAAGATCCCTTAACATTATTATGAATATCATAAAGAATTCTTGAAAGGCCAGTATCTGCTTCATCATAAAATTTAATGTAAGAATGTGGGCCTAATATCCAATATTCTAGAATAATAACTAATATTAAGAAAAAAATTAAAAAATTATTTTTTTTCCTCGAAATCTTTAAGGAATCAATTTTGAATTTAAAAAATAAAAATAAAATAATTGATGAAATAAAGATTGAGGAAAAAAATTTTGTTAATTCAAACATAGTTTATATTATTCTTTTAATAAGCTGGTTGAGTTCTTTATTACCTTGATCAA
>MDTD01070008.1_pt1 | contig 11237 bp, 7 predicted proteins | sample 811221 | NCBI WGS metagenome assembly MDTD01 (sample SAMN05326646, study PRJNA326480) | marine metagenome | isolation source: seawater | place: Pacific Ocean: South West | collected 2011
TAAGCAGCAGTTGTATCAACAATAACCTCGTATTGCATCCACTCGTCTTCTTGGAACCAACCAACATGATAACCATCATGAAATAAGTAAACATCGTTACATTCACTAATGTCTACTCCATCATTTCGATACATCCAACCTTCGTTCCATGCAGTGTAAGTTCCTGTCGTAACATGATAATCAGAAAAGACATTATCTTGATAAGCTTCACCAAGTACGCCCATATCAAAGTTAGGAGTGAAAATTCTTCCTGGAAGATGAGGGGTAGTATCCAAAAAAGGTAGAGTTGAATCAGAATATACTTGTCTAAACATGGCGTCAATTACATCTTTTTGATAGCGACAATTTTCTAATTTTAAATCTTCCGTTAACTGACTTAAAGTGCTAATTGCATTTACAGTACTAGGAGGATTAGTACCGTTACTCCAATAGTTTAACAAATTTTGGTAGTCAGTTGTTTTTGTAATAGACATAGGGCATGAAATAGATTCAATTTTTTTCATAGGCCACCATGCCCAACCCACGTCAAAATCTTCGATTAACCTAATGGCATTTCTAAACCAAGTATTTGAATTTTCTCCTGATTCGCCAAACCAAATAGGAACATTCCATGTGTTGCGAATGTCTAATGCCCACTGAATATCTGCCTGAAAGTTTTTTGACCAATATTTATGAGGACTGTAAACCATGTTTGCATCCCATGGGGGGGTTAACCCACTAAAATCATTTGCATACCAATTGCCTTCAATAAAAATAATATGATTATTATCAACAGACCTAACACTGTCAGTTAATTGAATGTAAAAATTTCTTAGGACATTGTTTCCTAAGTTCCAGTTGGTTTCATTTAAGAAATCATAACCAGCTATTGTGGGTTCATTAACATAATGTTCAGCAATTTTTTTCCATAAAGAGAAAGTTTTATTTTGGTTATTTACATCTTCCCATAAGGATGGAAAATTTGGATTATAGTCACTAATGCCGGAATTTCCGCCTTGACCACCAGGTGCAGCATGTAAATCTAAAATTATATACATGTTATTTTGTTTGCACCAAGAAACTAAGCTGTCAGTCATTTCAAAACCTTTATTTAACCATGTGTTTTGGCCTAAAACTGGCTCATCTTGAATAGATAGGGTAAATAGGTTATAATGCATAGGTAGTCTAATGGCATTAAACCCCCAAGAAGCTAGAGAATCGATGTCAATTTTTCTAACATGATTAGCATACCAATTGTCATAAAATATGTCTGTTTCTGCAGGTCCAATTAACTGTTCAATAATTTCTCTGATTTCGTATTGAGCATCAGCAAAACTTGCTGTTTGAAGCATGTAACCCTCTTGCAACATCCAGCCGCCAAGATTCATGGCTTTTAGGATAACGGTGTCTCCATTTACATTTACAATTGCCTTTCCGTTAGTAGATAAAAAAGTTTGACCAAGGACAATTTTTGAACTAATTAAAAGAAATAATAATACAGATTTAAGATTCATTTTTAATAACAATCGTTTTGCTGAATTAACCCATCAGAGACAGTAACATCATTATCAGGAATAGGAAGAAGCCCACTACAACCTTCAACATAGTTTCCTTTTCCGTAGGCATTAAAATCGTGAAGAACATCTGCTGCTACCCCCCATCTTACAAGGTCATAAAATCTAGTGTTTTCAAGCCCAAGCTCTACTCTTCTTTCGTGATAAATACTGGCTTTTAAGGGTGATAAATTTAAAAGAGAAGTTTCTTTATAATCAGAAATTACAGAAGAAGTTGGATCATAATTTGGCAAACCAGCTCTTTGACGCACAAGATTAAGTGAGTTCTCTGCTGAACCATTGTCGCCAGACTCCATAGATGCTTCGGCATGCATTAAAAGAACATCAGCATATCTTAAATATATGTAATCTAAATTCCCATTACAATCGACAGTTATAGGTCTTTCTGCATCTGGAATTAAATATTTTTGACACATAAAACCAGTGGGAGGGTTCCAGCCTCCACCAACAAAGTCATGAGGTGCTCCACCAAAAGTTCCAGGGATAGATTCACCATTAAAGACAACACTTGCCTCTAATCTTTGGTCGCCAGCCTCAAAAGCATCTACAAAATCTTGTGTAGGGTTATTGAAACCATAGCCCCAACCCATATCTCTATCACCAAACCAAATGCTCAACCATGAGCCTTCATGTTCTCCCCAATTTCCATTTTGATCTTCAACAGCATTGATAGCCCATACTACTTCAGAACCCCATTGTTGTTGAGAAGTAAAAACATCGCTATAATTTGGGACTAGAGCATAAAGACCTGAATTCATTACTGTTTCACAGGCAGTCTTAGCTTCAGCCCATTTGCCTTGAAATAAATAAGCTTGTGCAAGTAATCCATCAGCAGCACCTTTAGTAGCTCTGCCTCTTTCTGAAAGTGGGATTGTTGCTGGAAGTATAGCAGAAGCAGCAATTAAGTCAGCTTCAACTTGTGCATATGTTTCTTCAATTGTAGCTCTAGATTTTCCAGCAGAAATGTCATTTCCAGAAGTGTAGATCATCATGCCGCCAAAATTTTTAGCCAGCCTTAGGTATGCATACCCCCTTAAAAAGCGACATTCTGCAGTATATCTATCTTTTAAACTTTGGTCCATGTCAATTTCTTCCATAGCCTCTATAGCAAAATTAGCTCTTGCAATTAAACGATACATATCAGCATAAATCCAATTGGGGACATCTGTGAAAGAAGTGGCTGTAAAAGTCATTAATTCATACATTCCTTGTTGATCGCCATCACTTTCCCCCCCTTTAATGGCATCGTCTGACATAACACTACCTACAGCCCACAAAGCAACTAGATTGTTTCTCCATGCTGTTACGTCATATGCAGCAACCATAGCCTCATATGCACTAGCAGCATCAATAAAATATGGTTTTTCTTGATTGCCTGGCTGTTCTAATTCTAACCATTCTTTTTTACAGCCAAAAAAAGCTAACCCAATAAATAAAAGTGTAATCTTTTTCATAATAGTAGTGTTAATGTAATCTAAAACGTTGCATTTATACCAAAATTAAATGTCTTAGGTATTGTGTAATTGGCTAAATCAGCTTTTTGTACAAAGAGCCCCCAAGTACTTCCTAGTTCAGGATCTCTACCTGTATAATTAGTAATAGTAAAGTAATTTTGTAAGGCTACATAAAACCTTAGTTTTTCAATTTTTGCTAACCTTGAAAATTTACTAGGAATTGTATAACCCAAAGAGATGTTTTTGAACCTTAAAAAAGACCCATTTTCAATGTAGGCATCCGAAGATCTAAAATAATTATTTTGGTAATCGCCACCAAGCTGTGCAATATTTGCATTTTGATTATCTGGAGACCATGCATCAGTTAACATGTATGAAGCCATGTTTGTTGACTCATAACTAGTTTCTGTAAAAAGTTTAGCGGTATTGAAAATTTCATTTCCATGACTCCAATACATAAAAACACTCAAATCAAATCCTTTATACATAAAGTTACTGGTTAGACCCATCGTGAAATCAGGATAAGGAGATCCAATTACTACTTTATCTTCATCATTAATTTTCCCATCTCCATTAATGTCTTTATATCTATAATCTCCAGCTCCAACTGTTGGGCCATAAGCCTGTTGAGAAACCCCATTGTCGTCAATGTAGGTTTGCGCATCAACTTCTTCTTGACTAGAAAATATTCCATCAACCTGAAGTCCATAAAATTGACCAACTTCATACCCAACTCTTGTGATGGTGTAATTTTCTTTTGCGCCAAATCCACCTGCTTGAATTTCTTGAAGTCCTTCAGATAGAGAAATGATTTTATTGGTTACCCTAGAAAAATTAGTTGAAATGGTATAATTAAATTCACCTTCAAGTTTTTGGTATTTTAAATTAATGTCAAAACCTCGGTTCTGCATAGACCCAATGTTTACAGGAGCTGCACCACCAACCCCCCAAGCTGTGAGAATGGTGTTGTTGTTTAAAATCATATCTGTGGTATTTTTAATATAATATTCTGCTGTAAGCCATAATTTATTATCTAAAAACCCAACGTCTAATGCAATATTAGTCATCCCAATGGTTTCCCAACGTAAAGAATCGTTTGGAAAAAAATCTACAGTAGACCCAGCAATTTCTTCAATAGTCCCATCAGGTCCAAAAATTACTCGACTGTTGTTTATTGATGTTCTTCCATTGTATTGAAAATCTCCTGCAGCCTCACTGTTCCCAAGTTGTCCATATCCGCCTCTTAATTTGAGAAAGTTTATAAAGCTTAATGGCTCCAAAGATTTAAAAAAGTTTTCGTTATGAATTTTCCAACCTGCAGAAAAACCAGGAAAAATTCCAAATCTATAAGAAGACCCAAACCTTGATGATCCATCCCTTCTTATTGTTGAAGTTAAAAAATATTTATCATCATATTCATAATTCAACCTTCCAAACACTGAGGCGTATCTTCTATACCAAAAAGAGTCACCTCCTTCATTATTAGCAAAGGATTGTGCTCCTGTTGAAGAAAGCAACATATTAGCTGGGACCTCATTGTTAACTGAGCCTCCTAAATATGTTTTGCTAAAACTGAAGCTATATTGTTGCCAATCGTAAGCGGAAGTACCGCCAAGAAGCTCAATACTATGTTTGTTAAATGTTTTATTAAGCGCTATAGTATTTTCCCAATTCCAAGAAAACCATCTTGTGTATCCTCTTCCAAGCCCATCAATATCATTTTTATCCGTAGCATCTATCCAAAAAACAGGATTATAGTACCAGTAGTTATTGATAGAATAATCACAGCCTATTGTGCTTTTTAAGGTTAGCCATTCAAATGGAGTAATTTCTAAATAATTATTAGTAAGTATTTTATCAGTCCAACCCATGCCATATTGACGACCATTTCTATAGAGCTGGGCCAAGGGGTTAGGAGTGTTTCCTCTAGGAGTATTGTTCCAGGCTAAAGAATCATTAGGATCATATAAATAATGGTCTGTTGGCACCAATGACATTGTATCAGGCAATATATCGTAAGGTCTTGTAGGATCTATAGTTGGATCTAAACTCATAGCAGCTAAGAGCATATTATTATCAGGTAATGTTCCGTTAAAAGAAACTCCTTTTCCTCCATCTCTAACAATATTCATACTTGTTCCAGCTTTTACATATTTAGAAAAATCAAAATCTAAATTACTTCTAAAAGAGTACCTTTCGTAAAAGCTACTTGGTACTACCCCTTCTTCATTAAAGTAATCTAATGAAATGGCATATTGAGAATTTTCAGATCCTCCGGAAACACCAACATGAGCATTATAAATGGCACCACCAGGAAACATTGCATCTTGCCAGTCGGTTCCAATTCCTCTGTAGGAATCAGGATCTTCAAATGTAGGGTTTGGTGAGTTTCCATTATTAATATCAATAATATTAATTGCATTAGCATATTGCTCAGCATCCATTACATCAATTTTTTTAATGAGAGATTGGGTTCCATAATAAGAATCAAAGGTTACTTTTGGTTTCCCTTTTTGACCTCTTTTGGTTGTAATAAGAATTACCCCTCCTGCAGCACGAGCTCCGTATATAGATGCAGCCGATGCATCTTTTAAAATGTCAATGGATTCAATATCTTGAGGTGAAATAGCATTTACAGCAGCTCCATCCAATGGTAGGCCGTCAACAATATATAATACCGGAGAGCCATTAATAGAGCCTAAGCCTCTTATTCTTACCTCAGTATTACTTCCAGGAGAACCATTGCTATTAACTACTTCAACTCCAGCAGCACGCCCTTGAAGAGCATCAGCTGCTCCAGCAACTGCGGTTTGTTGGATCTCTTTAGCAGTTACTTGAACTATTGAGCCGGTAACGTCTTCAGCTTCTTGAGTTCCATAACCCACAACAACAACTTCTTTTAAAATTTCATTTTTCATAATAACATCAATAAAATCTCTGTTATTAACTGGAATCTCTTGTTTTATGTACCCAACCATACTAATTATAAGTGTGTCATTTCTATCAGCTTTTAAGTAAAATTTACCTTCAATATCAGCAACTGTTCCTTCTTGGGATCCCTTTATTAAAACCGTGGCAAAAGGAATACCAAGGTTGGTTCCCTCATCAGTAATTAACCCATTTATTTTAATATTTTGACCTAAAAAAGAAGAACAAAAAAGTATAAATAATGAAAGAAATAGCTGTTTTTTCATAATTATTGTAGTTATAACACTAAGATAGAAAAATTTTAAAAAAAAAATAAGTTGTTTAAAAACTATTTAAATTTCGATTCTCAATGATTAAAATATATGATTATGAAGTGTTTTAATAAACTGTTTTTATTTTGGCTAGTTATTTTTTTTCAAAACATTAATGCTCAAACATTAATCAAGTTTGATGAAAACTCTATGAAGGTTGATGAATCCGTAGCCTCACAAGTTAAAAACATGTATAGTTCAGCTAAAAATAATTCAGAAATTCACTTAAGTTTTCTATCTAAAAAAGAGAAAAAAAAATTCAATCAAAAAACACAAATGAGGGTTAGTGGAATTAGATCTAATAAATTAATCCAATTTCTAATAGATTCTCTAAATGTAGATCCAGTAAATATGGCTTTGCAAATAGACCCTTTTGAAGCAAAAGGAAAAACCAATAACGATATAGGTCGACCCGCTGTTGGGGTTTCTTGGACTCAAGCAAACTATAAAAACTTCACGTCAATTTCTGGAATTTATCATTTGTTAGTATTAAAATCAATTCACTTTATTGTTGCGGGAGAAATAAACGACTCGGTTAATGGAGTGATTAAAAGAAAAATTGAATGTGATAAAGCAAATTATATTTATGGAGATTACACCCATATATATATACCCCCAAATTCTTTAGACTGTGCTTGTGATGAAATTAATTTTGAATTAAAAGAGTTTTTCACCCCTTCTCAATTGTTATTATCTGGATTGACTACAACAAGTGCTGGAAAACCATTAATTACAGGTGGAATGATTCATGTAATGGCTTATTGTAATGGAAAAGAAGTACCTGTTGTTAAAGGAAAAAACATTGAAATTACTTTTACTTCAATTGATCAATCTTTTAATCTTTTTTATGGAAAGGAACGAAATAAATTTATTGATTGGGAACAGGATAAAAAGGCTGATATTGACCTTATACCATTTGAAATGGAAGATGAAATGGAAGGTGATGGTTCAAAAAGGCTTAAGTTATTAACTGATAGATTTGGCTGGATCAATTGCGATGCTTTTATAGAAGAAGGACCAAGAACGGAATTAGAGGTAAACATTAAAAATTCTTCAAAAAAAATATATGCAAGATTAATTTTTAACGATATTAAATCTTTACTTCCAGGGTATTTTACTGATGAAACTAAGGCTAAGGTGATGTTTAAAAATATTCCAGAAAACAAGAAAGCAAGTTTGTTTATTTATGAACTTATGGAAAACAATAAAATTAAGTGGGCAATTCAAGAAATAAAAACTGGAAGAGATAAAGAAATATATAACCTTAATTTCCAAACCACAAATTACCAAGAATTTAAAAAAGTTGCAGATAAAATTTGGTAATATGTTTTAAAGAAATACTACTTTTAACCCATGAAACCAACACTTTTAATATTAGCTGCAGGAATGGGGAGTCGTTATGGTGGGCTAAAACAAATTGATGGAATTGGACCAAATGAAGAACCTATTATTGAATATTCTATTTATGATGCTATAAAGGCTGGGTTTGGGAAAATTGTGTTTGTAATAAGAAAAGAATTTGACGAAGCTTTTAGGTCAAGATTTGATCAATTTTCAAGTAGAATTTCTATTGAATATGTTTATCAGCCCGTTAATGTTAAGGTTGATGGAATCAATACAGTTGAAAGAACTAAACCTTGGGGAACATCTCATGCTGTTTTGGTAGCAAAAGATGTAATTAAAGAACCCTTTGCTGTAATTAACGCTGATGATTATTATGGAGCAAATTCATTTAAGTTAATTTCTAATTTTTTAATGAATGAATGTTCGCCAACTAAAATGGCCATGATTGGCTATATTCTCTCTAATACCCTTTCAGATCATGGAACGGTAAACAGGGGGGTGTGTGAAGTAGACGAGAATAACTTTTTAATTGAAGTAAATGAGAGAGTAAAGTTAGCTAACCAAAATGGCAAAGTGATTTACAACATTGGTTCTGATGACCCAGTTGGTGAAGTTGCTGCTGACTCAAGCGTTTCTATGAATTATTGGGGTTTTCACCCTTCAATATTTTCTCACATTGAAGCTGGGCTTCATGAATTTATGGATAAAAACAATACTAATCCAACAGCTGAATATTATATCCCTGATGTGGTTACAGATATGATTGTTTCAGGAAAAATGAATGTGGAAGTAATTCCAACAAGTGATAACTGGTTTGGTGTTACCTATAAAGAGGACAAATCCATGGCGGTTGAAACCTTGAATAAGCACATACAAAATGGTGTTTATCCTAAAAACTTGTGGACTTAAAAAAATATTTAGGTTTTCTTAATTTTAGCATTAAATAAATGAGAATATGAAGAGTCAATCGATGTTAATAATTTTTCTAACGTTATCATTGAATCTCTTTTCTCAAGATGTTAAATTTTTTAATCAAAGACCAGATAGAAATTTTTCTATTGGTCTTGGGGGTGATGGAGGGGTCATTTCTCTTCACCATGAAACACTCAAGGTAATATCTTATAATTTAATGATTGCAACTGAAATGGGTTTAGGAGCAACCCAAGACTTTTCAATTTCTGAGCCAAATCATTATTATTTGTCTTTACCTTTTAATCTATCTGTTTGTTTTGGAAAGAGAGTGCACTTGTTTGAAGCTGGTATTGGATCAACCATTCATTTAAGAATAAATGATCCTTTTTATGAGTTTTGTGTTTATCCTATTATTGGCTACAGAATTCAGCCTGTTAAATCCAATAAGATGATGTTTAAACTTTACACCTCTATTCCTTATAATTTGAATTTCGATAGTTATATAAAGCTAAAAAACTCAGATTTATACTTTCTGCCTATTGGAATAAGTATTGGAAAGAGTTTTTAATTTTTAGGCACAAAGTTTTCTAAAACTTCAATGTTTACAATGTTTATATTTTCACCACAATAATAAGGCGGGACACTATTGTAAAAGAGTTGATAATCTGATTCGTAATGCCCAAATTGCTCTCCTGATTTCCCATATTTACCTACAATAGTTAGCTGTAAGTATTTACCTCTATATTTATCATGAGCTAATTCAGCCATGTCCCAATCGTCACCTAAAACAGATAGCTCCACGCTATCTAATTCTTTACCATCATTACTGTAAAAAGCATAATCGTTAAAGTCTATATATTCACTAAGGTCTCCATAAGTTATGTTGTAGTCATTAAACCAAAAAATCAATTTTTTTGGAGCAGCTGAATATTCCATTACTTTTTTGGTTTCATTGAATTCAATAGTTTTTTCAGCTTCTGAATTATTTTCTGGGTTGTTGCTTATTGGATCTATGATTTTAGAAACCCCATCTTTAACCCCATTTTTAAATTCAACAATTTTCAACCTCACAATTAAAGAATCTGATAACATACCGTTTAAAAAATAGTAATCGGATGAGCTTTCTAAAACATAAGCTGTTCCGGAAAAAGGAATACTGTCTTTACTTAGAGATAAACAGTCCTCATTTTTTGATATTAACTCTGAAAAGTGAATAAAATTCGGCTTTAAGAAACTTGATAAATCTATTTTAGAAGGGTCTAGAATGGATTTATTATTTGAAGTATCAGCTTCATTTGAAATGTATTTTCCTTCGTTTGTACTTTCAGCATCATTTTTTGATGACAAGGAGGATAAATTATTATTACAAGAATTTAATAATAAACCTGTTATTATAAAAAAGCAGAATTTTTTCATGAGTTCAATACCGCTATCAATTTTATCATAATCACGATCACGTATAAGTTTGGTAATTTGAACATGAACTTTATTTAACTTCTCTTTTTTCATTTTTTTAGACCTACTTAAAGTAGCTAAAAATAATTAAAAACATTAACATTATTTTATACTCAATGGTTAACATAAAACTAATTTAGTTTAATAAAATCAATTTCTAGTTGGAAGTCTTCTTCCCTCTTATTTGAAATTAAAAAACCTATTTCTTCCAAAACAGCATTGCTAAATGAAGGCATATCTAACAACCTTCCTCTAAAAGTAGCTTTTAGCTCTTTAAAAGGAATTTCTATTGTTTGCCAAGTTTTATTGGTTGAAAACTCACATTTGTATGAATGGTATTCATCCAGTTTAGATTTAACTCTAAATTGATAGTTCTTACCATCTCCTTTTATTCGAATTATAAATTTATTGTAGTTGGAAACATTTGAGTTGCTAAATTGATGTCTTAATGATGCAAATCCTCCATTATTTTCTAAAGATACGCGTCCTGAAAAAATTCCGTTTCCATTTTTATCTACAACAATTTTACTTTTAGAAACACCTCCCATCACCACATCATCTACAATAAGCCACTGGCTTAAATTAGTATTTTTATCAAAATCAAAAATCATAAGCTGAGATATAAAGACATAGTATATTAAACAAATAAAACTCACAGTAATTAATTTGGGTTTAAAATTTTATCAATTCTGCTCACCATGTCTTTCAAATGATATTTTGAATTTTGATCTCTAAATCCAGGAGCTTTTTTAGTAATTAAACTTTTCAATTCCTCTAATTTAGCTCTACTTACAGATACAATATCTGAATGATTGATGTTTATTGGAGTTCTTTTTAATGAATATTTTTCCATTCCTTTTAACTCTGACTGATCTTTGTTAATCAAATAACCTAGTCTTTCTATATATGCTTTTTGAAGATTCCGTCTAAAAGCATCTATTTTAGAATTGGTTTTCAGTTCGCTCCAAATTCCATTTTGCAAATCATTCATCACATCAATAAGCGTATAGGCTTCCGATTTGTTAATAGCTTCATTTTCTATCACTCTACCCAATCTTGAAAAGTCGAGTAATTTATTTAGATTTTTTGTTTGGGTTTTTCTGATTCTTTCTAAAATGCCAGTAAATTCAATTTTGTTTGAAATTTCTTGATCTACCATCCATATTGGGGTTTTAAAAAGTTGTTGATTTAAAAAGGTTAAACATTCTTTTTGGTAATTCTTATCAACATGGTTATAAACAGGGCCTAACTGGTCATGTGTTTTATAATTTTCATAAACA
>MDTD01154008.1_pt1 | contig 11236 bp, 9 predicted proteins | sample 811221 | NCBI WGS metagenome assembly MDTD01 (sample SAMN05326646, study PRJNA326480) | marine metagenome | isolation source: seawater | place: Pacific Ocean: South West | collected 2011
AGCTGGCAGAGTACACCAGCGCGGAGTATCGATTGACCAGCCGGGCAAAGGCAAGCTCATTGCCACACTGGCTGAATTCCTCAAGCAGTTGTCGATCCATTTCGCCCATTGCGACACCCCTAGAATGGCTGGGTTTCCATTGTATAGACGGAATGAGATGGTGGGTGTTTCAGGTTCGGTGAGATTGTTCTGATTTTTCTTGAATTTGGGAAAATGGGGATGCGCTGAACCGCAAGCGGTTTGAGGGAAACTTCCGGGGACATCCGGGGGGCGCTAAGTTGAGGTGGGTTTGATACCATACCGGGCATGCTCAAGTATCGCCTGACATTTGGCCCGATCATGATCGGGATCATGCTGCTGATCTTCTATCTGGACAGCAAACTCGACCAGCTGGATATCACCGGCACCGTCCTGCAGGATGTCTTTGCAGGCCGGACGTATCTGCCATCGGGTTTGATTTTGCTTGCGACAATTTTCCTGCTGATCCTGTTGGGCGCAGGCGAACTCTGTCGGATCTTCAACGCCAAGGGCATTGCCGCCAGCCGGTCGGTGGTGACGTTGGCTGGGATGAGTGGCTGCATGATGATGTATGCCATCCCACACAGCGCCGATGCGAAGATGACGATGGCCGTCGCCGGGACGGTGATCTGTATTTTGTTCGTGTTATCACTGATCAAGCAATGCTGGATTCACAAGCGGACGGACGGCGCGGTGGCAGCGGCAGCAGTGACGATGTTTGCGTTGATTTACATGGGGCTGATGCCCGGATTCCTGGTTGCGATCCGGCGTTGGTATTCGCCATGGGTCCTGCTGGCGGTGCTGCTGGCGGTCAAAAGCTGTGACATCGGGGCGTATTTCACCGGCCGTGCGATCGGCAAGCACAAACTCATCCCCTGGCTGTCACCGGGTAAAACCTGGGAAGGCCTCGTCGGCGGTGTCCTGTTTTCAGGCTGTATCGCCCTGCTTTTGGCCTACCTGTCCAACAAGTTTGATGTCGCGGGCATTTATCACACCATTGACGGCGTGCGCACGTTTGTCTCCAATGACTTTCACCTGCCCCGGACCTTTGCTGCGGGTCTACTCATGGGCGCGGTCGGGCAGTTTGGTGATCTGACCGCCAGCCTGTTTAAGCGTGATGCTGGCATCAAGGACTCAGGCAATTCCATCCCCGGGTTCGGTGGCGTGCTGGATGTCGTGGACTCCCCGGTGGTCGTCGCCCCGCTGGCGTACTGGTTACTCTGGTACGGCACGGGCCTGTGATCACGATTTGAGGTGAACCAGCCAAATGGTTGAACATCCGTCCAATGTGATGCCAAACAGGAATTTACCGGTCATCTGTTGCCCTGAACAATGATTTTGGAACCCCAAACCCCATAATTTCTGCGATTTTGGGCCAATCGACTCGCATTTAACTGGTCTGCCCCCCTATAATGTGTCGATATGAAGTCAGCAACCGTCACCGTAGACGGTCACTTGTTTATTGGTTGAGCTTGGAGGAACAAGCCATCGCTAGCAGATCATTTCGTCCGCGAAATCAAGATTCGTCGAGCAAACGTCTCCGCGTCAATGATTACATTCGCACCCCCACTGTCTTTCTGGTCGACGAAAACAACGAGAAAATCGGCGTTGTGAATACTGACGTCGCCAAGAACCGTGCACGTGATGCCGGTCTGGACCTCGTCGAAGTCGCCCCTCAGGCTCAACCGCCCGTCTGCCGTATCATGGACTACGGCAAGTGGAAGTATCAGCAGAGTAAAAAAGAACAGAAAGCCAAGAGTCACTCCAAAACCAGTGAACTCAAGGAAGTTCGTCTGCGCCCCAAGATCGACCCGCATGACCTTGAGATCAAAACCAACAAGGCCACGCAGTTCCTGCAGGCTGGTAACAAGGTTCAATTCACCATGCTCTTCCGTGGCCGCGAAATGGCTCACCAGGACCTGGGTATGCGAACCATGCAGGGCATCATCGAACTGCTTGCCCCGATCAGCAAAGTTGAAACCCCCGCCCGTATGGCAGGCCGTCGTATGACGATGATCCTGGCACCGGACAAGGTGGCTTCCAACGAAAAACGCAAGAGCGATAAACCCGCTGCACCGGCTCCCGAAGCCCAAAAGCAAGCTGAAGCCGAAACGGCGTAAAGGCCACCGGACAACGACACATTTCAAACGTGCTGCATCCCAACATGCAGCACGTTTTTTTGATGGTTGGATAACACCCACCAATCCTCTTTTGAGAATTTGAGCACCGGGTGTTAACCCGGTGCCCGGTTTGTATCACGCATTCAAACGGGCACTGTATTGACATGCTCTGCTAAAGCCAATCATGACGAAGGGAAACCAGACAGCCTGGTTCAATTTTCAGGGAGGGGATCAACCGGCGCATGAAAAAACACCCTCGACACATTGCTGTCTCAAGGGTGTATTCCCAGTTTCCTGATAGTTGTTTTAGGCTGCCGGGTCGATCATGGGATCGTGAAACTCCGGCGGTTCGAGCTGTGGTGCTTCGATGCGTGCTTTGGGGCCGATGCGGAGTTGGCCTTCAAAGCTCGCACCGTCATCAATGGTCAGTGACCGGGCATTGATCTCGCCGGAGCAGTGACTGTGTGACTGCATGTGAACCTTGCCATGCACGTGGGCATTGCCATGGTAGGAACCGCTGACGGTCAGTTCGCCACATCGCAATTCGCCGTCCACCTTGCTGTGAGCGGTGAGGTGGATGTGCCCCATGGTGTTAAGCGTCCGGGTGTTGTTGAGTTGATCCACGGTGACATCTTCGAGCTTCATCGGCATCGAACACTTGCCACAGCGATAGCTCATCGCCCGACGGCTTACCTGGATGGGCGCACCGCAATTGGGGCAACTCAGCGACCGGACCTCGCGCGGCTGAGGCTTGCGCGGGTGCGTCGTCAACATGGATGGCTTTAACGGCATAGCCTCTGCGACACTTTCTTGAGCATCACATGTCAGTGATACCACGAACGAAAATATGCGTCACAATGGGCACCAGATTGACATCTGGTGCTCAGGGCAAAATCAATCACCCTTGCATCACATCCGGGGTTCCGGGGGCGTCTTACTCGTCTGTCTCTTCTGCTGCACCAGCACCGACATGTTGGGGAACAGCCTGACCGTTGGTCTTGCTGCGACGGCGTGCCAGGATTTCGTCCAGTGAACGGGGCACGGTGTTGATGTCGGGCTTCGAACCATTGGCTGGGGTGAACTGTTCGTGGTTGGTATCAACCTGAATGTCTTCGACACCCTGCATCACATCGCTGGCCGCCTGCATCGCATTGGGACCCACGACAACGTGACCTTCGAACATGGCACCATCGACGACGGAAAGACGCGAGGTGTAGAGTTGGCCGGTCAACTGGGCCGAAGCCAGCAGTTCCATGCCGTGTTCCGCCACGATGTCCGCCTTGGCCTGACCGCCCAGACGCAGACCGCCTGCCACGACAAGACCTTCGACGCGGGAGGTTTCAGTCAATTCGAGCATGCCACCGACGCGAATCTGACCGGACACTTCGCCCATGATCACTGCATCGTTGTCCAGGGAAATCTGACCCTTGATTTTGACATCCGGGCCCAGAACGGTCTTGGTATTTTGTTTGTCGCTCACAGCTTCCACTCCGTCTAGTGTGAAAAATTCAATACTCAGGGCACCACAAACATTGTCGTGCCTCGATCCATTGAATCGACCCTTTCACGACCAAATCTCCAACAGCCCGAAAATGAACAGCTTTCGTGGAGTTCTCGGACGTAAAACCACGACTAAACTGAGAGTTGTCCACCAGACGTCCACAAATCGTGGGAATTCGTGGATCGACACGCCAGACGTGTAACCGTGAGGGACGTGCGTAATTTAATCAACAACACAAAAGCCGTCCCTCTCCTGAGGGACGGGTTGGTTCAAATCGCAATGAATTGATTTCAGTTGAGTTCGGTGCAGTAGAATGCTTTGTCATGGCCGACCTTCACTTCCGAAAGCAGGTGCAGCTTCACAAAGCGGGCGCTGTTGGCAACCAACTTCGCACCGGCTTTGGCATCATCGGTGAACAGGTGCACCACTGGGCGGATCTGCATGTCAAAGCGCAGCTGCTTCTGGGTCATGCTCAAGAGGGAGATATGCTGATCGACCCAGCCGCGGGCATCGAGCAGTTCGTAAATGGCATCATTGATCGACTTGCCAGCAGCTTGCTGATGACGAGCCAGTAAATGCAGTCCGCCGGACTCATCGAGGGTGAGTTCCACCTGCGGGTGATGCGGACAACGGGCGGTCAGACTGATCATGCCCGCTTCCTGCAGGAAACTGGCCAAATGTGGCTGCGAAGTCTCATGCGAATACACATGATCCGGCTCAGCAGTCGGGCGCGGCTTGGATTGAGGCTTGGAGGCAACCACACGCTGCGTGGTCGGCTGGGCCTTATGCTTGCTGGGTTGGGGTTCGGACTGCTGCTTAGGCTGGTGATGCAGAATATGAGCATGCACATCCTCGCCACGTTGCGATTCGCGAGCAATCTGAGCAACAGTCATCGCAGGTTCCGGATCATGCGTATGCTCTGCAACATCATGACCTGTATCCGAATCATCAACGTCATCAATCTCATCATCCACCGGCTCGGAGGCTGCGACGTCGGCACCGACATTCGCTTTACCATCGGTTTTGGCCTGACGACGTTTTTCCAATTCCTGTTGCTTGAGACGTTCGACAAAACTGCGGACCGTTTCCGACACCACTTCCGGTTCGGGGACGGCATCGGTGGCAATGTCATGGCCGGTCAACTGGGCATCATCATCCACCTGCACCGCTTCGGCTTCCATCTCATCAAGTTCATCGACCGCATCCTCGTCTGCCAGGGCATCAAACGCACCGGTGTCCGACATATCTTCACTGTGAGATGCTTCCAACGGGGCGATGTCCGACAGTGTTGCTTGCGTCGAAGGCGCGGTTAACACGTCTTCGATCTCATCTTCGACATTCTCTGTCTCTTCGAGTTCGACACCCTGGATGCTGATGCCGTCCATCTTGGCGGCTGCCATGAGCAGGTTGCGTGCTTCTTCAGCAGTGACGGTGGCTTCAAAATCATGACTGCCAGGTTTGGATGTTTCGATGGTTTGATCATCGTCATCCAACTCCGGCTGCGGCGGCGTGACTTTGGTTTGCGACTGTTGGCTTGAGGGATCAATTCGCGTAACCAGCGAGCTTCGGTGATCCGAGCTGGCTGAATCGCCTGCAACAAGGCGTGCAATCACCGGCCACTGTTCGAGCATGGTCGGGAAGCTGCCAAGCGTTTGCAGGTGGACCGGAACCATCTGACGCTGAACGCCGACGAGTTCGATGGAGGTGTCCCACTGATCCAGGGCACGTTCATCGAGTTGGCGAATCAGGGCGACCGCGCGATCAATGTCACAGCCCATGCCCATGAACTGGACATGACTCATACTCGCGGGGTCAGCGACTTTCATGCAATGGGACAACCAATCCATCGCCCGGGCACCGGCCGCCTCATCAACCCCTGACAATAGCGTCCAAACTGGAAGCGACCGGGCAATGGTCTTGGTGGTGGCGGTGAGAGGTGTGGCCAGATGAATCAGCCAGGCACCGACCACGGGGTCAGCACCTTGGTTAAGCAAATCCAAAACAGCAATGAGGTCGTCAGCCTGATCGAAAGCCATCACCTGTCGGTGCAGGTTGTCAAGCTTGACGCGGTTGGCGGGGGTGGTGACAAAATCAAGGTCGATCTGTTCATCATCAATGTGCAACACCCCCACCACGCCACACTCAAGGGCGACATGCTGTGCGTATTGCGTCATCCATGGCGAAGCAAAGCCCGGGAGATTACCCAGGAACACCACTTCGACACGTTTATCGACAATGGCAATGGGTTCATCAATCTGGAGAATGGACGCGTCCTTCTCATCGGATGCCGAAGCAGACTTGGCGGCCTGAAAATCCATGGCGGCATGCTGCGGGTCATCGGCATCGTGGGCATTGTCGAAAGATTGATTGAAGGTTTGTTGATCCGTTTGCGAATCATCGGAATCGGGCATGGCGGATTCAAGTTCAAGATTCACCAGTCGCAGGGTCGGCTCATCGCGCCTGGTCTGGTCAGAGAGTTCAGCAAGCTGCTCGGCAAGCAGGTCTTCGTCAGACGGCGAAGCAGTCGCACCAGCAGATGGGTTGGTCCTGGTTTTGTTGGTTTGGGTAGTGACTTTGGGATTAAGTTTGGCCGGCTGAGGTTCGGTCATCAACCCCGTGGAACGCGTGCCGGGGTAACGGTCATAGGACTCCGCGCTGTCAGCAGCCTGAACTTTGCCTGGACCTTTGCGTCGCTGGGAAGCCGAATCGCGTTGCGCACCGATACCCATCGCCTCGGTGTTGGAGGACGAATCTTCGGTGTCATCGGGACCTGTGAGGTACAAATCCGCCAATGCGTCGAGCTCTTTATCGGTGCGTTGTCGATCCAACACAACGCCCTTTACTTGCAGGGTCTTCGTCTCAAATCACAGCCGCAACTCCGCAGCCGTCTTTCCCGATCCGCCCCTATTGTACAGTTACCGGACGTTTGATTGCTCAAAAAAATGATCCGCTGCCCTGCTGGATCATCGTTTCGGTTCCTGTTGTAACGATTTTCGCGTCTCATCCATGAAACTTTGAAAACCGGTTTGTGCCTGCGTGTCCTTGTCGTCTTAACCACAGAGACACAGAGGCACAGAGAATTCAAGGCAAAACTTATCATTAATCAGAATCTCGTTTTCCGGCTCTGTGTCTCTGTGACTCTGTGGTTAAACACCATCCGGATCACTTGAAACATGCATCACCTGAAAACAGGATGTCTTGCTTATCCAACTTCCAAAATGCTGTTCAGTTCGCCGAAGGGATTGGTTTCGATCGACGAGTTGTATTGGTCGTGCTTCCATTGTCCGTCGATGACCACGCGGTAGCGGTAGCGACCGGGCGGGATGGGGACACAGGTCTGCCAAACGCCCAGGTCGGTGTCACGCTTGAGCGGCGTGGCGGTGGGTGACCAATTGTTAAAGTCACCGGCAACGCTGATCTGGCTGGCGGTCTGTTGTGGCTGGACAAAGAGAACACCTTGCTGAGTCTTGCGGACACCAAAGAGGCGTTCCATGCGTTTCACATTTTCCGAGACGATCACCGGGTCCGGGGCACGGTCTTCACGCTGACGCTCGGCTTCCTGCATCAAACCCGTGCGAGCCACGGCCGGATCTGAGGCAATCTTATTGGCCAAAGTGGCGGTACGAGCCGACAAAGCGCGGGCACGTTCAACGAGTTCGGCGGCACGACTCAATGCTGGATTCGCGGCTGGCGCTTCTACCTCTTCGGACTCAGGCACAGTGGCGGGAATCGGGGGGGTGGCAAGCAACCATGCTGTCAACTGCTCAAAGTCCTGCATGCCTCGGCTTGTCGGATCATACTCAGTGATCGGCTGGCCGAAGCTGGCGGCTTCCTTGAGTTTGGCGTTGAAGTTGACCACCACCGGCAGGAGTGATTCGCCGAAGTGTTTCTTGAGTTCGCTTAAGATTTCGCGAGCCAGTTTCGTCCGCACGTCATACATCGTTGCCAAGACTTTATGGCGAACCTGATGACCGGTACGGCGGACCATCATTTCGACGGTCGCTTCCTGTTTGAAGGAGCCCTGCAACGCGAAATAGCCCGTTTCGACAGGCACGATCACTTCGTCACACGCACGCAGCGCGTTGAAGGTCAAAAGCCCGATCGACGGGGGACAGTCAATAATGCAGATATCGTAATTGGATTGAATCGTGCTGAGCACCTGAACCAAGCGACGATCACGATCCGAAGCGTTTGCCAGCTGGACTTCGACACCCGCCAGGGCAGTGGTTGCCGGCGCCAGGTCGAAGTTGCGCGAGATTTGCCAGACGACGTCAGCCATCGCCAGTGAACCGTCGAGGCCTGCCATCATCATGTCTGCCATAGACTGATTGATCTGAGCTTCGGGGACAGCAAGGCCTAATGCACAATGGCCCTGTGGGTCCATATCCACAAGCAGGGTTCGTTGCCCTTGAGCAGCAAGCACAGCAGCCAGGTTGATCGACACTGTCGTCTTCCCGCAGCCGCCTTTCTGGTTAATGATGGCGATGGTCCGCAACGCGCTATCCTTGCATCAATTCTCCGAGCAGACATCCTTGCCTGCTCCCCCCGTTTGGCCGGTTGCTCCCATTTTCACATGGGACGTTTCCGAGACTTCCGGGGGTTGACCACCCAACATTTTATGTCCATGCATGCGCTGTGTTTGCCCCTCAGCGACATGCTTACGCTTCTGGTTCAATGTTCATTATCGGGCAAGACTCTTGGAAACCTTGAATAACTTGTGAATATCTGTCATTTTACTGGTCTTTGAATTGAACATAAGTCCTTTTGCGAAAAAAGTCATGCATAAAATTTCATGGATCCTGGCCAGCCAATCCCCCCGCCGCGCCCAATTACTCAGTGAGGCAGGGGTGGATTTTCAGCCGATCAAGCCGCCGTATAATGATCCACCACACCCTGAGGACACGGGGGCGGGCCCCGAGCAGATTGCCATGCAATTATCGTTTCAAAAAGCACTTAGCGTTCAAAAAATCATACCCAACCGGCACATTTTGGCTGCCGATACGCTCATTGTCATGCCCGACGGATCACTGGCGGGAACCCCTGTCACACGCGACCAGGCCAGACTGCAGATCACCGATATGCTCAATTGCGCCTACTGGGTGGTTACCGGTGTCACCATGCTCATTCCCGGTCAAAATGGCCCCATCCAACTGGCAGACCGGGCGCAGGTGACCCTGGGAAATATCCCGGATTCTGAACTTAATGCCTATCTGGACACGAATCAATGGCAGGGAAAGGCCGGTGGCTACAACCTGTTTGACCGCCAGAAAGCCGGTTGGCCGGTGACGGTTCAGGGTGATGAGACCACCGTGGTGGGCCTGCCGATGGGTTTACTTAAGGATTACTTTCAAGACAATTTTTAACCGCCAAGACGCCAAGTTAGGAGAGATTAAAAGGCAATGTAAAATTCAGCCGCATCGCTTGCGATGCGCGTCATGTTTGCGATCATCTCAAAGTGATCCTTCTACTCTCCGAAACTTGGCGCACTTGGCGTCTTGGCGGTAAACCCAATGAACCAATTCGCCTTACAATGATCCCACATGACCCAACGCATCATCGACATCATCAGTGGCAAAGACACCTCACTCACCGCGTCCCTCACGCGCGGCATGCTGTCACTGCTCACCCCCGGCTACGCCATCGCCAACGGGGTCCGGCAAAAGCTCTTCGATGCTGGGCTGAAAAAATCATACGCACTGGGACGCCCCACCCTCTCTGTGGGAAATCTCACCACCGGGGGCACCGGCAAAACCCCAATGGTCGCTTTTCTCGTCCAAAGCTTACTTGCCATGGGACACCGCCCCACCATTCTCCTCCGCGGGTACAAGTCCACCGACGATCACGGCTCGGATGAAGCAGCTGTCTACATCAAACAATTTGGCGAACAAGTCCCCGTCATTGCCAATCCGTCACGCGTAGACGGCGCTCAACAAGCCCTTGCACAATTGCCGGGGTGCACCTGCTTCGTGTTGGATGATGGCTTTCAACATCGCAAAGCCAAACGCGATCTGGATATCGTTTTGATCGATGCCACCAATCCGTTTGGCTATGGGCATCTGCTGCCACGCGGCCTGATGCGTGAACCGGTATCAGCGCTCAAGCGAGCCGATGCCGTGATCGTGACCCGCGCCGACCAAGTGTCAGCCGATGTGGTCAAACAACTCGATCAAACCATCGAGCGCATTACCGGCAAAGCACCCATCGCGCATGCTTCACATCAATGGACCGGCTTGCTCGACACACAGGACAACGAACTCGACCTGCAATTGCTAAACGGCAAGCCGTGTTACGCCGCCATCGCCATTGGTAATCCTGATGCGTTTGGGAACACACTGCGTGCTCATGCGTCGGACATCAAAGACATCATCATCCAACCCGACCATCACGCATGGCCCGCCGAGGAAATCACCGCGCTGATCGAACATGCCAAGACAGATAATGCGGTATTGGTGACCACGGAAAAAGACTACGTCAAATGGCCGAAGTTAAACGCAGACGATCCGGTCTACCGCGTGAAATTAGCCATGGGGTTTGGCGATGCGACTGAACAGGATGCGTTGATTGAAATGATGCAAGGCATCTTAGCCACAGATGCACACAGATAAACGCAGACACCTGAGCACCGGATGTTAATCCGATGCAAGCCTATACGACACGCAACTTGTCATAATGGATGCGACGCATAGCAATGATTGAACACAAGCAAGACTTCCGGGGAACGGGGTACGGGGACATATGAATCGCACACTCAAATACGCACTCTGGTCAGGGGGACTGACCTTTCTATTCACGGCATTGCAGCTTTGGAATACAACACTCGAACCAACTATCCACTTTGTTGGTGGACTATTATTGGTCTGGCCGAGTGCCTTAATTTGCGGTCTGCTTTACGGTGACGCAAATGGTGATTTTCAAACACAATTGATCCGTAGTCTTTTCACAATATTGCTATTGAATACGACCTTTATGAGTGTCTTTGGCATGCTCATGGCGTGGGCCAGCGTGCCACTGGATCAGAAGCACCGTAAACGCATCTGGTATTTCGGCCGAATCAGTTGCTATCTTTTCTGTGGCGTGACTGCAGCAGTTTTTATTCTTCTGAAGTATCTTGACACTTGGCTACTCGGTCATCCAATACTGATGTATGTCGCTCGCTTTTTCGCTTGGCCCGGACACATCCAAGCGTGGTTTATCTGGGGAGATACCCTGTCAGGCGATAACCAAGTGTGGTACAGCTTTGCAGTGGGTCTGCCATTCAATGCATTGGTTGGCTTTGGCGTGGGATGTTTGATCGCGATCTTCACATCACGTTGGGCGAAGTTCAAAAATCCCAACGGCTGCCCCAAATGCGACTACGACCTCACCGGCACGCCGGAGCATTGCCCGGAGTGTGGGTGGGAGAAAGACAATCACGAGACGTGAGGTATAACAACCAAAGCCGTGTCGCTCATGGCAACCTATTTCATCTTTACCGTCATCACGTATTTTGCGATGCTCATATGTGTGGTTGACTTAAGTCCGTCATTCCCGCGCAGGCGGGAATCCAGTGGCATTCTGTAGACGCTTGCAGGTTCCACTGGACTCCCGCCTGCGCGGG
>MDTD01108884.1_pt1 | contig 11235 bp, 14 predicted proteins | sample 811221 | NCBI WGS metagenome assembly MDTD01 (sample SAMN05326646, study PRJNA326480) | marine metagenome | isolation source: seawater | place: Pacific Ocean: South West | collected 2011
GCAAAACTTAATAAACTACTCGTTTCTTCACTACGTGAATGTTCCATTATATGTAATAATATTATTTTTTTTTTAATATAATATTAACTTAATAAATTTTAATGATATTAATATTTTCTCATTAATTTGTAAATATGTCACAAATAGGTGGAGCTCTATTTTCTGAGGGAGCATATGGTTGTGTATTTTATCCCTCTATGTATAAAAGCAGTAAATATAAGTATGTCAGTAAAATACAAAAAAATAGTTTTAGTGCAAAAAATGAAATATTTATAGGAACAATCATAAAACAACATCCTTATTTTTTAAATCATTTTGTTCCAGTAGTTAATAGTCAATCTATTGATATTAAGAAAATAGAAGACGATGATGTAAGTAAATGTAATATATTTAAAAAATATAAAACCAGTGAATTTTTAAATATGAAAATTTATTATGTGAAAGGAAAAAATTTTTTAGAATACATTTTAAATAACAAATCTTCAGATTTTAATTTTGTTAGTTTACTAATAAATAGTTATAATCATTTATTAAATTCCTTACAAATGTTAATATCTATGAATATAGTGCATTTTGATCTAAAAGGTAATAATATAATGTTTAATGAAATTAATAAATTACCATTAATATTAGATTTTGGCTTATCGATTAAAATGGATTTGTTAAAAACTGAAAAATTAGCCAAATTTTTTTATGTATATGCGCCAGAATACAGTCCTTGGCCATTAGAAATTCATTATATTTGTTATCTTTTAAAGGTTAATAATAATCCTAGTGATAAAGATTTAGAAGATATGGTAGACCGTTTTGTAAATAATGATACCCATCCTGTTGAAATATTGTTTTCTGATGGATTCATAATAAAGTTTAAGAAGTCTTGTTTAAAACAATTAAAAAAATACAAATCAATGGGTTCCGTAGAAAGTATTGCATATATTTTAAAGCACTGGAAAACTTGGGATAATTATTCATTATCCATTATTTATTTGAGTTTTTTCTATTATATTTATAGTTCTAAAGTTCCAAAACAAGATTTTATAAAAATTTTATTGGAAACATTATTATTAAATATTCATCCTGATCCTGAGCGTAGACTTTCAGTAAAAGAAACTAGTCTAAAAATTAATGAAAAATTATTAGAATTTGTGCAAAACTTAACAAATTTTAAATTTATATCAAATTTAAATAAGGATTTTGTAAAAAATAAAAAAATGGTAAAAGAGCGTGCAAGAAGTTACAAAGAAAAAATGGACACAATGACCAAAAAAAATAAAAAACAATTGTAAAATAATTAATTAAGATATAATAATTAATTATTTATTACTATTGAGAAATTAGCGACGTCTTCTACGACGGCTTTTTTTTGCCTTTCTGCGTGTCTTTCTTCTTGATTTACCTTTCTTTTTCATTCCCATCTTCTTACTCTTACCTCTTCTCTTCTTTTTGGTTTTTCCAAGATTTTTAAGAGGAGACTTACTCTTTTTGTAAACCATACCGAGCATAGGATGAGGATGACCGTAGTATGTAGTTCCATTATATACGAAAGATGGTTCTTTCTTCTTTTTGGCAGCAAGCATAAGTTTAAAGAAGTTGTTCATTCCGCGTTTTTTTCCACTTTTTCCCTTCTTCCTTCTACGTTTACCTCCACCTGTAGAAGGTTCAGTGCATACTGAATTACCTTCAGAATTAACTTCACATTCTCCAGATTCACAGGCACTGGGGTTGGGTTCATTAGTTACAGGATCTTCAGGACAAGGAGCATTAGCTGGTTCACCAGGCATTGTTATAATATAACGTTAGAAAAAATTGATACTAAAATTTATTATGTATTGCTAAATAAATACAACAATGTTAGCATTAACACAAAACTTATATATAGCAGATGATGTCAAATGGTCTTTCATTGATGCGATTATGAATAAACGAATAAAAGAAGCTTTATTTTGGATTGTAGAATATTACAATAGTGGCTATAAGCAAGAAACTTGGAAGTTATTATTTGTAGTTTATGATTGTTTTTACTTTACACAAAATACATATTATGCTGAAAAGATGCATAATTTTTATAAAAAATGGTGTAATAATCAAAATTTAAAAATAATTCTGAAAATAGTTTATAAGTTTTATAAGATTCAAAAATTTGACTTTACATTTTTCAATATGATAATAAAAAAATGTAAATGTAAAAAAGTAAACGGTATTGTTGATTCTAAATTGAGAAATGAAGTTAAAATTAATAAAAAAAATCTGTTTAATAAATTAATTTTAAGTTTGCAAAGTGGACATTTTAGAAATGTATGGTTCTTTATAAATTATAACCTGGATAAGACTTTGCAAATAATACAATGTTTTTATAAAAGTAATATTAATTTTAAAAATACTAAAATTCAAGATATAAAAATGCAAATAATACAATATGTATATAATCAAAATATGAAGCATAAAAAGAAAAAAAAGCATTTTACAATTAAAATTCCAAAAATGTTAGAAAATTATTTGCAGTTATTGTTAACACCTTATGATGGAAATCCACGATTTAAACTAAAAAAATGTAGGTTATATGAGATTCCTAATTCTATTGGTTGCTTTTACCTAGAGAGAAATCAGTATAGTATAAAAGAAATAAGAAATAATTACTTTTACAATTGGGAATGTTGTGCAAATAAATCAAAATATTGGAAGTCTATTTTTGAACATTGGGCTATTGAATTTGATGAAAATCATAATCCAATATTTATAAATGATGAAATACAGGAAAGGTTTTATGAAAAATACAATTTGGAACCAGATGAGCAAAGTATTGAAACTCATAATAAAAGTATTAAAGAAATTGAGTGTTATGATGTAAAAGAGTGGATTAATTCATTTAAAAAATAAAATTGAAAAAAAATAATTATATTTTTTTATGATTAGTATTACAATATGGTAAAAAATAAGAAAGGAGGTTCTAGTCATAAAAAGATGGCACGAAAACACGTTTCGCAGGGTAATTTTCGTCAGAGAAAACTGAGAGAACCAGGAGACGGAGAAATGTTTGCTCGAGTAACACGTGTAAATGGTGGAAATGTTTTTGAAGTTCTTTGTAATGATAAGAAACCAAGGCAAATGATAGTTAGAAAAAAGTTCAGAGGTAGAAATAAACGTGATAATACTATTATGTTGGGCACAATGGTATTAGTAGGATTAAGAGATTGGGAAATTTTATCTGAAAAAAAGAAACCAAAAGTTGATTTACTTGAGGTATATGGATCAAGTCAAATGGATGAGTTAAAAAAGTTGAAATCATTAAATAAAGATATATTATTGGATAGTGAAAAAACGGATAATGATGATGGTTTTGAAATAGATTCTAGTAATATGTTTATTGACGATAATATTAAACAAGAGTTAGATGTAAATATTAATAAAAAATTGGAGGAAGTTACTGAAGATGAAAATAATAATAATGAAATGGATATTGATTGGGATGATATTTAAAAAAATTCGTCGAAATCACTGTCCGTCTCTAGTAACGGAATATCCTCTTCTGAGTCAGTTAAAACTTCATTATTTAAATCTAATAAAGATTGTTCTATGGCTGCCTGAATTTGACGATCTTCCTGAGCCTCGTAATAATTATTTAAAAAAGTAGAAAACCCTATTCTTCTATTTGTAGGTCCATATGGATGATTTGTTTGAGTTTCAACATTATTTTTTTTTTCTTTTGAATCTAACTCGTATCTACATACAGGACATTTGTTTGATTCCTCTTCCAACCACTGTAATACACTTTCCTTATTAAAAATGTGACCACAAGGAAGTTTCGCTATTGTTTCTCCTTCTTCAAATGGAACTTGTAATATTGGACATTTTGTTTCCTCAAAATCATTTTTGGTATATTTTACATATTGTATTTGTTGCTTACCATTTTCAGATAAAACATTTTTGTAACAATTTTTTTGATTTAAAGTAGTTTGTAATAAATTCTGAATATTAGAATTTTGTGAATTATTTATTGATGGTATTTCATTTTGCAATAAATCAATAAGTGAAAAAAAAGTATTACCAGACAAATCATTTGTAGAAACATTATTATTTGATAAATCCTGTGTTTGTAAAGATTGTGGTGGATAGTTGAGTAAAAGAGCAGCCAAAAAATTATTTATATTTGATTGTTGTTGATTCATAATAATTAATATATATATATTTAATTTTTATATATATTATTAAACTTTATTTTACTAGATTATTTCTACAAATACATAGTTGAACAAAATATGTCTATAAAATTATATCTATTATTTCTTAGAATATCTTCTAACATCTTAAATGGTGTAATAGACTTTAGTTCATCAAAACCCTTTTCTGTAAATGCATTCAACAAAACTGGACTGTAACCAGATATCATAGTTGTATTTTTCTCATATACACAATTTGGAAATCCATCTGTCTTTCTCAAATTCCAAAATAATATATGTGGAACTGGATAAGGCCTACGCCACCTTGAACTCATTCCTGCCTCACTAAAAAGCAATTTTATATTTTCCATCATTGTAGTCATATTTACACTACATTGAGCTACATCTATTTGCATATCTGAAAAGATCACCAAAATCATCTTCTCCACGTCTGTAGGAGGAACATTATTTTCCAAACAAACATTAAGAATCATTTCCATTGCCTTATAAAAATTTGTATTTGCACCCCAATTGCTGTCGTGCTTCATAACCGATACCTTTTGATGAAATGTCATATTTCCATTAAGTTGGAACCAAGTAGGATTACTACTAAATGTCATAATACGATGTCTAAATGCAGGATGCGTTTTCTCAGACACACGAATACTAAATCCAATAGAATTATACATAGGAATATTATCATCACAAGACATAGAACCTGATGTATCACCCATTGGAATCATATAGTGATCACTTTCTACATTTACAGATGCATTATCCTTCCATTGCTCATTTACCATATCTATTTCCGTAGTATTTTTGGCATTTATTGCATCTTTTACTAACTTAAACATATCGACGCGTTTTGCCTTTACAACTGTATTACCCTTTTTTGCTTCTTCTATATGATTGATCAAATTTTTTGCGCAAATAATTCGATCTTCACTTTTTGAACGTTGCAATCCCTTTTTGTCCACATTTTGAAACGCCTTCTTATGAACTCTCAATGTAGGACCAGTAACCTTTTTAAAATTAATATTTTTCCAATCATTACCCGCCATATGAATTTGCGTTGTGTCTATACTCTTGTTTATATTTGCCAATAGTTTTCTCAAATTTGTTTTTGCCTTCCTGTATGCCTTATTAATCTGACTGGGTGTTTTTGCCGTTTTAAAATACTGTGGATAATACATTGTTGACAGTCTAACAAACAACCAGCCAAACTTTTTTGACTTTTCACGCGGTAGCCATTTTGCTAGTAAACTATTTTTAATTCCCATTTTATAATTTATTTCCTCAATCCTCAAAAGATGAATACTATGTTGCAATATATAATTAATAAATGGATGAATTCCATTTCCGCTTTTTGTTTTAATATAATTACACATATACTTTATATCCTTGTATGATCCCAGACAATGTGTATCATCTGATAGATTCAAAAACTTTCTAAACACTAGCTTTGCTAGTTCAGGATAATAATTATACAAGTGATACAACATCATATAAGATAATTGACATTCACCCTTACCACTTTCAATATCACGCACATTTGCAACCATTTTTATAACAGTCTTAAAATCATTAATTTTATGACGTTCATTTCCTATAAAACTAGACAAAATTTTTACCCAAGATGACTCCAATGATTTGTGATCCTTACATCTAACTAGTTGAAAATATAGCTGACATATTTGTTTTCTTAAATCATTGGACCACCCTTCCTGTAAGTGTCCATTTTCTCCGATATTTTTCTGGGTATGCTGGTCTAGTGCTTTAATAAATGTGGCCATAATACTTTATATATTTAGTTTTATTTAAGTCTTTTTCTTTTTGTTTTTTTCAATTTTTTATGTAATAATATACGTTTTGTTTGCTTACATTTATTATTCTTGGCTTGCACAAAAAATAAATATAAGTCATTTAATTCCTTAAAATAATTTACAGTATCGTTATAATCAATTGATTCTATATTTTTATGAATACATAATAAATCATAAGCATCCATTTTCTTGTGAAAGTTTTTTATTTCTTGATTATTTAAATCAAAATTATAACTTAACATACTCATTAATCTAAATTTTTTTTTTTTAACATACATATGTTTTTTAATAATTTGGATTATTTCGCTCTTTTTTAAAACATTATTTTCTATATTATATTTTATTTGTTTACCATCATATAGTTCATTCTTTCTATTTATGTAATAAATATACAAATTTATTACTTTATTTTCTGTAATAAAAAAATCGTCGAAAATTTTACTATCTTCTTCTATTTTATTAATCCAATTTGTATCAAATTCATTATCAGAATCTTCATCTTTTTCATATACCTCCATTATTTATTTTATAAGAAAACATATATATAAAATAAACTAATTATTGTAATGCTGGGAAATTCTCTTCTGTAATTTTGAACTCCTTCTTCTTTACTTCTTCTTTTTTTTCTATTTCGCCTTTTCTTCTTCTATTAAAACTATTATACTCAATATAATCTCTTCTTCTGAAATTTGATTTGTCATTAAAGTTATCTTTGAAATTATTTCTGAATGTATTATTTTTTTCATTATTTACATTTAAATCAAATCTTGTATTTTTATTTGTTTTAAATAAATTTGTTTCTTTTTTTTTTATATCATCCTCTTTTTCAGTTGATCCCTCAATTAAACAAGCAAAACGACTTTTACTCATATTATATACTTTTTATTAATATTTTTAATATTGTTTAAAAAAATGTTTTCAATTTATATGTTGCAAATGTTGTTAAATAAAATAACACACCGCCCCATATTGTATCTAAAGCTAATGCTTCTAAATTCCATTTATCAAAAATAGCATAATTTGTAGATTCATAAACACCATAAATTACTAATCCGAATAATGAAGCTTCATAAGGTGACCTATTTTTACTAATTATAAAATGATTAAGACCAAAAATTAAGAAAAAATAACATATAACTGCTCCTAACATTTTAAATTTTATTTTTTTTCCTTGGATATTTTTTACTAATTTATTAAAATAATTACTCATAGAACTCAAATAAATAGCATCTATAGCTATAAAAAGTAATCCAGAAAGAAGAATGTTTTTAAAATTCATATATATATATATTAATTATTTTTTTCACGACAGTCTAATAACCATATAAACTCTTTTACACCTTCATCTTTTCCCTCTCTTTTGTAATTAGCTATACCACGCAATCTATTATATATTTTATGTTCTATAGGTATTTTCATTAAATCACCATATTTATTCAATATTTTGTCCAATTTATCTAATGGTATAATGCCGCCATTATTATAGGAAATCATAATAAAATTTGAATTGGTGTTTTTTATCAAATCTTCAAATTCCTTTTCAGCATTTGTAAAACTATTGTATTTTGATTTAACCCAATTTTTCGGCTGTCCTCTATTTGTTTGCGGTATTTCTTGATTAGTATTCCATTCATTAATAATATCCAATAAAAAATAATATATACAATATGGATGTTTATTATAAGGTGGATCATAATATACTAAATCTACTTTGGGTAATTTTTTTACCCAAGAATTAGTATCCTCTCTATTTACATATACTTTGCATTCTGTGTTTAATAATACAGGCATTTCTAATGTAATGGGTTTAGTTATACGTTTAATATCTACGGCATTTTTTCCGCCATATGCTCCTATTTTGTTTTCATTTTTGTAAAATGCTGAAAATTGTCCATTTGTATTATTATGCATTGAACATTGTATTAGTAATGGAGCTAATAAAAATGGTTGCAAACTAGATGGCAACTGATTAATAAGATGTCTATATTTATCTATGCGTTTTCCATTTTTTTCTGTAAAATATACCCGCTCATCTATTTTAATATTTTCATCATCTTTGGGTGCCCAGTGTTTAGATATCCAAGGTTTGTAATCAACAGATTTATCTCTATTGATTAAAACATTTATTTGATTTATTATTATATTTATTCTTTTTTTATCTATATCATTTAGATTTGCTAAATAGCATTTGTTTAGTGTTTCCGAATAACCAGCTATATCATTTACATATAAAGTATGTGCTTTTGTTTTAAATAGGCGAGATACTATACCTGTTCCAGAAAATCCGTCAGCTATACTTAACCTTCTTCCTAAGTCTTTTTCAATATTATTTACTATATTAAGTATTGTAGGTAAAAATTTACGTTTATTTCCCATATATGTCATTATTTGTGAAGTCAAATAATTGTGTTCCATTTATTATACCTCATAAAAAAAATTTGAGATTCAAATGTATTAATTATTTAATATAATTTATAAATTGGGTGTCAAATAATGGTAATATTATAAATTGGGTGTCAAATAATGGTAATATTATAAAAAATTGAAAGAAAAAAAAGGGCACAAAAAAAAGGGCATAAAATAAAAACAGAATAAATTAAGATGGATATTGATCTAGAAATTACAAAGATGTTTGATGATAACAAAAAGCTCGGCATTAGGACCTTGAAAAAGCGGACAGGGTTGTCTCATAGACAAGTAAAGAAGTTGGTGTCTATGATGGTAAAGAACAAACAGTTGCGAAGGGTTCATCCAAGTGAGGTGGGGTCAAATAAGTTTTATAGTAAGCCTTGTCCTACAGATGAGGAGTGGTTGCGATATGGAAAAGAAATGAAGAACGGAAAGTTTGCGAACAAGTTGCCTTCTAAGGAGCGTAGAAATATTCACATCACAATAATGAATGAGAAAAAGTTTGATGTATTTGCAAGAGTGTAATAATATTATGATGTCTACATTTTAATTAGATTTTCGTTGAGTATGGGGCTTTCCCTCAAAAAAAAGAAAATATTAATTTTTTTTTTGGATTTATGACTTTAAAAGTTGTTTTTAAATTCGTAAATCATCTAATGTTTTACTCTCAAAATTTATATAACCCTTTTTTTTATCGTAATGTAAGTGAGACGGTTTCAATATTTGTGTATAGTAAAATTTCATCGTTGACATATTTTTACTTTTGATTATTGGATTATTTTTGTATAATTTTATTCTACTCTTAGTTTTTTCGGATACAGGTTTTTTATCCAAAATTTTTATATGATATTCTATAATTGTTCTATTGATATTTTCAGGTGGAGTAATATTATGCACTTTTTTTATGTGTTTATGTAAATGCATCTTTTGTGAAAATCCTCTATCACAATACAAACACTGAAATGGTCTCTCATTTTCTGGTGTATGTTTTGAATTTATATGATTTACTAACTGGCATTTTGGCCCTGTAGTTGTATAAGAACAGTATAAGCATTTATGAATTTTTTCACTTTCTTTACTATGACACTTTTTTTTATGATACCAAAGACCAGAATTACTATAAAATTCTTTATTACATTCAGTGCAACAATATTTTTTTTTTACCATTTTTGTTTTTCTGTTTAAATTTTGAAATAAAATGTATTCAATTTTCTATATAACATAAAAAAATAGTAAACTACACAATATTATTTTTTCTTCTTTATTATTCACATTGACTCATCCCACTCATCATCTTCATCAGTATCATCACTACTTTCCCACTCCCCTTCATCTTCAGAATCAATACACACAGGACTTATTTCTTTATCATCTTCCACAACAAATCCTGTTAAATGAGTATTATCCCTAATTTCATAGTCTGAAAAATTTCCTCTGTTATATCCCCTATCATATTGATCACATCCAGAAAATCCAGATCCAGATATGAAATTTTCATCGTCTAGTCTTACTGGCTTTTGGCTTAGTCTGCCAAATCTAGTTTTATAAGCACCATTCATCTTGGCGCATTTGGAATGATATATATTAGAATTTTTAGCCAGGTTTTTGCAAATAATATTTTCTATATCTTCTGGAAGAGATGAAGCTGCGAGTCTAACCACATTGTTGGTATTAACCCTTGTTACACGATCTCCTACATTTATGTATTCATTACAACTAGAACACAAGGTTGATTTCCTAGCTGTAGTATCATTTTGATCCGCGAGACGATTGATGCGAGTTACTGGATTTGATGGACGTGTGGGAATCACAATTGTCAAGTTTGGTCGTGATGAAGTGGTCTTAATCTGTCCAATACGAGGGTGAAGAATTTTTTGGCTCGCCATAGTATATTCTGTATAGTGGAGTTTTAAATTGATTTTCAAAGATATTTTTGGAATTGTGCCTGTTTAATTTATTAGGACTTTTATTCAATTTATTAAATTCTTGGATATATAAATACTAAAGATGCTTTCCAAGTTCATAAAAATTTATAAAATTGAAAGGAAATGACTTCTGAATGGGAAGGGTATCCTACTCTCATATACTGTCTTATAGCTAACAAACTACCTACAACACAATTATTACTACAATGGCTTCCACCAAGACTTCTTCTAGTTCTACTACTGCTGCCCAGAAGGCGGAGAACTTTGCTCGCAACTCACAGGACAGGAATGGTATTTCGCTTGTGCTGCCGCGCGTTTTCCCCAACTGGAACTACCGCAAGATCAAGCAGGTGTTCATCCAGTGCGGATGGGGATTTGTGGAGCGTGTGGATGTGACCCCGGCGGGCCGCATTCCCAAGGGCCGGTTTAAGACGGCTTTTGTGCACTTCCGCCCCAACAGCTGGAACAACCGGAATCGCACTGCTCGCGAGGTCCTAGCCAAGCTGCAGCGGGGACCCAAGAGCCACGTCGAGATCACCTACGACGAGCCCTGGTTCTGGAAGGTCTACATTAGTTCAGCACTAAAGCCCGATGAAGCACCACGTATGCCGGAGCGTCCCGCAGTCAAGATTGACACGGCGGAGAGCCGTGCTCCTGTGCTCCAGCAGCGACCCTCCACCGCTGCCTACGATCTCTCAGCCCAGCAGGACGGAGAGATGCGGTCAGCAACACCTGACACGAATGAGCAGCCTGTTCGCGAGGATGGTGAGGTGATTGAGGATGGTGAGGAGAACGTCCTCAGGAGCGAGAATGGAACAGAAGAGGACGCGTTCAACTACGCGAACACTATGTAAATAAAAAAACATAAAAATCAAAAAATAAAAAAACCAATAAAAAAGCGCTTGTGTCAGGGGCGACTAA
>MDTD01095191.1_pt1 | contig 11234 bp, 11 predicted proteins | sample 811221 | NCBI WGS metagenome assembly MDTD01 (sample SAMN05326646, study PRJNA326480) | marine metagenome | isolation source: seawater | place: Pacific Ocean: South West | collected 2011
ATTCGGTGGAATAATCGATGGTAACGGTGGTGCTAACATCTCAGGTGGTGCAGGTTTAGTTGCTTCAACTGCAAAGGTATCTGACTTGACAGCAGGTCGTGTCGTACTAGCAGGAACAGCTGGAGAGATAGAGGATTCTGGAAACCTCACATTCAACGGATCTAAACTAACTGTTACTGGTAATGCTCAAGTAACATCTGATCTAGATGTTGACGGTGGAATGAATATTTCTGGTGGTGAATCTGTAATGAGTTCTGCCACAGTTTCAGATCTTACTTCTGGAAGAGTGGTTCTCGCAGGCACATCTGGAGCAATAGAAGACTCAGGAAATCTTACATTCAACGGTTCTACTCTTGCTGTTACTGGTGCTATCACAGCGTCAAGTAACGTTACAGTTTCCGGAAATCTAACAGTCAATGGTACGACTACACAGATCAATACAGTCAACACAACCATTGAAGACACACTACTTGAATTACAAAAAGTTGACGGTGGAAACTTAAGTTCAGATACTAACAAAGACGTTGGTATCGTCATGAACTACTATGACGGTTCCGCTAAGAAGGCAGCAGTTTTCTGGGATGATTCTGCAGGAAGATTTGCTTTCGGTAGTGTAGTTACTGAAACTGCAGGTGTTCTAGGTTCTGTCACATACGGTGGAATAGAAGTCGGTTCATTGTACCTCAATGACTGTGCCGGTGCTTCACAAGTTATCTCATGTAGTGGTACTACAAGATCACTTGAGAACATCACAATCGATGGTGGCTCGTTCTAAAATAGGGTTATAAAATCTTCATATATAAGGGGACTAGACAGTCCCCTTTTTTATTGTTACTATGGACCCTGAAGTACAAGCATTGATCGCAGTCTATCAAAAAAGATTAGCAGATGTAACTGCACAAGCGATTGCCTATGAAGCAAGAATTGCAGTCCTTTCGAGACAGATACAAGAATTATCACAACAACCTCCTGCACCTCAACCACCTGCACCACAGAAAAAAACAACAAAATCTAGAAAAGTAACAGACGCTGGAACATTTTAGATTGTGACCTATGGAATCTTATTTTAGCGGTAAGTGGTCAGACAGTAGTTTTGATTCTTATAAGTGGTCTGGTTATCGATTGGTTGAAGAAGTAAACTCTCATAAACCTAGATCTGTTTTAGATGTTGGTTGTGGGTTTAATAGATTCAAAGGTAAAATAAACAATTTATTTGGTATTGATCCGTATAATGATTATGCAGATATCAAAGTATCACTTGAAGACTACAAAGCAGGACCTGTAGACATAGCGTTGTGTCTTGGGTCTATTAATTTTGGAGACGATTATACTATCGACAAGCAAATAGAAATATTGGATACATTATGGTATAAAAAAGCATACTTTAGAGTCAATCCCGGCATAGAACATACATGGCATGACAAGGCAGATTGGGACGGAATCGTTTGGTATGACTGGACTCGTAAGAAAGTGAATAGTATTGTCGATAACTATAAATACAATCTAGACCGATTTGAAGAGGAGTATACAACACAAGGTCATCTACGTTATTATTTTGAATTTAGTAAATGATTGAATATCCAGAATTAGTAAAAAGTAAATATATTTACGTCTATAATAAAATCAATCCAAAAAAACCAATAAGAATAAATCACGGTAGAAAAATTTATAGGTATAAGACTCATTATAGAAAAACTATAGATCATCAGGATTATAAATTTGGAAAGGGAATGTATGGAAAAGAAGGTGGGATGTCAGTGGATGAACATGTGAGCATGGTAAATAAATTTTTTCCCGGATATATCTTAGACTACAAGGTGTATAGTAATTCTATTTGGATTGACTACAAAATAATAAAAGGTGTGCCTGCAAGCGAGGTATTTCCAAAAACTCCAGAATTTATAAAAAAGGTATATAGATTTTGTATAGATCATTACAAAAAGACAGCACCCTACGCTCACGGTGATTGGATATTGGAAAATATTATGGTTAATGGAGATGATTTCAAATTAATTGATTGGGATCATCTTGACATTTATTCAGAGCAAGAGGTATTTCAAAGAATTTACAATGATGTTTTTATTGAGAATATGAAAAAACGTATTATATATAAATAAAAAAGTAATTACAAATCATAAAAGAATGTTATCTGGAACAGATTTCGTAAAAAAAATCAAAGAAGGAAACAAAGAATTATTTGAAGCATCACGCTCAAATGTCCGTCGTTTCTTCAATTCAAATCCAAGCGACGAATATTTAGTTGAGCATTTTCGTGGACGTATGGTCAATGAAGCTCAGAACATGTATGCAATCGCAGGACAGGTTGCATCTGCTGATCCCTCCACAGATGTAAGAGACCTAGAATTACTATCTAAGCAAGCATTAGATGAAGCAAAGCACTTCAGAATGGTAAAGGAAGTAATCGAACATATCACTGGTGAAGAACTAGATGTCGCTGCTGCATTTGCAGATGAAGCAGAAAAACCACAAGCAAAGGGTGCATCACTACTAGAGAAGTACGAAGCATCAAACGACGAAGCAGCACTTGCTGCATATCAGTTGGTTGCTGAAGGAAGAGCAGAAGCTGTGTGGGCAGAAATGGCAGATTGTGTGGAAGACAAATTCATCGCACGTCGCTATGCAACAATCGCTAAAGATGAAGGGTTCCACTCAAACTTAGGTGGACGTTCACTTTCTAAGATTGTAGAGGGTAAAGAAGATCTTCAAGCACATGTACTTGGACTTGTAGAGAAGATGAGAGCAGATCTACTTGAGATCAGCAATCAGAACACTGCTACTCCTCTGGCCGTTGTGTAAAAGGTTCTCGACCTTCACGAATTTTATTGTCTAACCAATGTTCCTTACATGGAAAGACGTACTTATGATTAGCATCGACGCTTATAAAGTTGTCGATGCCTTTTTTTGTGACAGGAAATTCTAACAAACGACCAAGATATTCAATATATTTTTCTTTGTACAAGAAGAATGCTTCATGATCTATAAAGTGACATGCTATGTCTTTATAGTATGATAGGGCAGTATCCATTGTGCACTCACCACCAACTCTTACCTGTTGTAGTTCGTTTATATTTCTATCCCTTACAATCACTGCAATAATTGGTTGCACACCTAGAGAGATCGCTTTGTACGCGACCTCTTTAATTTTAGGAACTTGTCTTACACCATCATAAAAGAAAGGCACACTGACATTTGCACAAAAGTAATCACCTTTGTCAAAATGTTCTTTTGTGAGTTCCTCTGGTTTTACCCAAAATCTTGCAAAGGGTTCTTCATCACTAGGAACCCAATACTTTTCATGCAACTTTTCCCATCCAATTACATTTTCATGTAGTGAAAATAATCTTGCGAATAGGTGATTTCCTGATCCTTGTGGACCTGTTACTATCAATAGTTTTTTCATGGGCAGCAGTTTCCACTTGAACCTTCATCATATGCATGATCTGTATCCTTTGTTAGAGGTTTACTTGCATCAGGATGATTTGGATCCCACATGAAAGGAACTCCAGTTTTATTTCCATCGTCTAATGGATTCTCTTTTACATAATTAATATACTTTGCATTGGCATCTCTCTCTAATATCTCATTCACTCTTTTGTCGTACCATGCAATAGGAAATCCAAGATCGAGTGACTTCAAATATTCTTGTTTGTAAAGATATAATAATTCATAACTTAGATATGTTGGACATGGAAATGCTTCTTGTATTCCCTTCAACGCATCATAAAAATGTCTTATGGTAGACTCTTCTCTTATTCTTGTCTGTTGATTTTTCAGTATTGTTTGATCTCTACCTATAACACATATTTTTACCTTCATTCCTAAACTCTGTGCCTTCAATCCAAACTCTTTGATATCAGGACACCACTTAGTTCCTTTACTCTGAATACCCAGTGGCACACTGATACTAGTGAAGTAGTGATCATGCGAACTAAAATCAAATTGAGATAATAATTCTAAATCTCTCCAACATGCAGCGAATGGTTCAGAGTATCTGTGTGCTTCCCAGTAATTATCTAATAAAGATTTCCAACCAAACACATCTTCATGTAAAGAGAATATTTTAGACCACAGATGATTGCCAGATCCTTGTGGACCGGTAAGTATGGCAAGAGTTTTCATCATGTATTATTAGTTACTACTAATTATAACACATAAATAGTGAGACAACAATGTGTGTCTCTACACACAGAGTGCTCTTTAGCTTTTATAATGTCAAATCCAAAAATAAAGGTCAAACGTTCCTCCGTTGAAGGAAAAGTACCGGCAGTTACACAATTAGAACGTGGTGAGTTAGCAGTAAACTCATACGACGGAAAAGTTTATATTTTAAAAGATCAGTTCTCTGTAGGTATCGCTACAACAACTCATACCATCAACCCATGGAATGAACCAAGTGGTGTGGGTGCAGGTATTTCTTATAGTGGTAATGTAAGAGTTGATGAATTAAATGTAATAGGATTTTCAACTTCAAATGGACATCATTCGATAAGTAGCACATATAAAGGAACACAAGACACTGTTACTGACGCAGGATTGATTCTGGACTCAAACTCGAACATTTATATTGATTTTAATGGATATGTGAGAAAAATTATTGGACATAGTAGCAGTGATAGGAGAATAGAAATAGGTCAACATAATACTGCGTTAGTAGATGATATACATCTAAAACCGGGAACTAATGGACAAGTTATTCTTCATCATGGGTCAACTTCTAGTAATATTAAATTATCGACATTAACAACAGGGGTAAATGTAAATGGTACAACGGTTACTGATGGATTGACAGTTGGTGATTATGATATGCCAACCTCTGTAGGAGCACAGGATACGGTTCTAAAAAGTGATGGAACAAATGTAGTATTTGGTAGTGCTGCAAGTGCTACGTTTACCGAAAAAGCATTTACTGCCACGCAGGGTCAAACAGTTTTCACAGATACAACTAACTTACCTACATATGTTCAAGTTTTTGTTAATGGTATAAAAATCAGACCGACTTCAGATTTTAGTAAATCTGGTGCTTCAATTACTTTGGTTTCTGCTGCAACTGCAGGAGATGAGATAGATCTTGTTAGGTTTGACTAACTAAATAACTAAAAAGTATATGGCAGGACATCTAACCACAGAAGAAAGAACCGATGATATGCTCAATTATAGAGAGGAGTTTTTTCTCTATGCTTTGAGGCAGTTAGGTCATCCTGTCGTGGAAGTTAATGTTGCTGACGAGCAATTAGAATCAGTTTTAGAAGATACTGTATCATACTTTCAAAATAGACACATGGATGGTGTTGAGAGTGTATATCTAAAACATAAAATTACACAAGACTTGATCGATAGAGTTGGTGGAAGAGATGAAGATAATGGAGTGGGTATTGTTACAACCACATCAAGAGATCAAACAATTGTAGGTATTGGAAGCACTGTTCAACATAAGTTTGAAGAAGACTCAAATTGGATCGCTGTGCCTGATCATATTATTGGTGTAGAAAAGATATGGAAGATTGATAGTCGTGCAATCAGCACTAACATGTTTAGTGTAAACTATCAATTATTTTTGAATGAGATATATTATTTCAGTAGCACTGAAGTATTGAATTATACAATGACAAAAAGATACTTAGAAGATTTGAATTTTATATTGCATCCAGATAAACAGATAAGATATAACAGAAGACGTAATAGAATATATCTTGACACAGATAAAAGCAGTTTGAAAGTTGATGATTATCTAATCATACAATGCTATAGAGCATTGGATCCCAGTGAGGTAGGTAACAGAGTATACGGTGATCTTTTCTTTAGAAGATATTTTACTGCTTTATTGAAGAGACAATGGGGACAAAATCTAATGAAGTTTCAAGGTGTCAAAATGCCGGGTGGTATGGAACTAAATGGCAGACAGATATGGGAAGATGGTACAGCAGAACTAGAGAAGTTGGAGTCTCGTATGAATATGGATTACGAATTACCTCCACTTGATTTTATTGGATAATGGCACTCAATAATTATATTCGACTTACTGGTGCGAGAAATGAGCAGGATCTTACTCAGTCTCTTATTGATGAGCATATAAAAATTCATGGTATAGAGTTTGTCTATATGCCACGTACTTTTGTAAATACAAAAACTGTGATGAGAGAAGTCTCTTCATCAAAGTTTGAAAAATCATTTCCTCTTGAAGGATATATTGAAAACTATGAAGGATTTGGAGATCAATATAATCTACTGACAAAATTTGGAGTTAGATCCACAGCAGAGATGCAGATCACTATTTCTCAAGCAAGATTTGGTGAGTTGATAACTCCTGTTTTACAAAGAGAAGGTGGACTTGGAATATCTGTTCCAGTAAGACCTATAGAAGGAGACTTGATATATTTTCCACTTGGAGATATATTATTTGAAGTCAAACATGTAAAACACACTGCACCTACATTTTATGCTTTAGGTAAAAACTACTGTTATATACTAGAATGTGAGATGTTTGAACTTGGTGATGAAAAAATTGAAACAGGAATTGGTGCAATTGATGATGATTTTGCTACACTAGGATATAACGTTACTATGTCTTTGTCTGGTGTCGGTGCAACCGCAACAGCAATAACATCATTAGTGAATGGTGGAATTCATAAAATTAATATATTCAACGAGGGAACAGGATTTACAGCAGATCCTACAGTTCTCTTCTCTAAACCTAATGGCACTGGTAGAAGAGCAACTGCTGTTGCTATTACCACCTCAAATTCACAGGGTTCTAGATCACTGCAAGAGTTTAGGATCACAGATCCCGGTTTTGGATATACAACTGCTCCAAGTATCACAGTCACCCCTGTAGACGGGCAAGGTGGAGGAGTATCATTAGGAGTTGGTATTGCAACAACAGGTGCAGTTGGCATCGTCACAATGACACTCAAAGGATCAGATTATATTGTCCCTCCTATAATCACATTTACATCAGCACCTTCAGGTGGTGTAACTGCTATAGGAACTGCAATACTTGTAGATGGTAAGGTAGATCAAATTGTTACAACAAATGCAGGATATGGTTATACAGTAGCACCTACAATAAGTGTTGGTGCAGCAGGCACAGTTGGATTTGGAACATTCTCATACGGAATGATTCTTACTGGTAGTGCATCTTCAACTACTGCATACGCTACAAGTTGGGACGCTACTACAAATACACTCCTTGCTAAAGATCTTACAGGTAAATTCTCAGTTGGTGAATTGATTGTGGGCACAGCAAAAACCACAGGGGAAACTATCGCGTACCGTCTAAATAGCATCGACTATAACGATGATGAAACAAATCTAGATTCATACGGAGACAATGTTAGTTTCCAATCAGAGGGTGATGCTATCCTTGACTTTACAGAAAAAAATCCATTTGGTGAGGCATAATGTTTGGAAAGTATTTTTACAACGAGACAATTAGAAAGACTGTAATTGCTTTCGGTACTCTGTTCAATGATATCACAATAAAGCATACTAATGATACAACAGACGCTGTGATATCAACAATCAAAGTTCCTATTGCATATGGACCTATGCAGAAATTTTTAGCGAGAATAGAACAGCAACCAAATTTTAACAAGAACGTAGCAATAACATTACCAAGATTATCATTTGAAATTGTTTCATATCAATACGACCCTACTAGAAAGATTGCACCTATAACAAAATTTTGTATAGTTCCTAATAGTAGTAAAAATAGAATCAAAAAAGTTTTTATGCCTGTTCCCTACAATATAGGGTTTAGACTTAGTTTTGCTGCAAAATTACAAGATGATGCTTTACAAATTTTAGAGCAAATACTACCATTCTTTCAACCATCATATAACGTCACTCTCAATATGATAGATGGTCATGATGAGAAAAAAGATATACCATTTACATTATCTGATATATCTTTCAAGGATGAATATGAAGATGATTTTAACACAAGGAGGGCAATTGTATATGACTTAGAATTTACAGCAAAAACATATTTTTACAACGAGATTCCTACAGACGAGACTGGTGGTATTATCAAGAAAGTTCAGATCGATTACTCATCTGCTATCAGAGCACCAAGAGAAGTCAGATATGTTGTTACACCTACCGCCACAAAAGACTACAATCAAGATCAAACTTTATCTCTCGCTGCAATATTAGAAGTAGGTAAAACTCTTATGACCGTAACAAGTGGAGCAAGTTTAGTTGTAGGACAATACATTCAAATAAACTCTGAGGTTATGAGAGTTGAGGAGAAAGATAATGTATCAATTATAGTTGCTAGAGGTCAATATAGAACTGCAGAAATGAAGCATAGCAGTGGTGATGTTATAAATCTTATTAACGCTGCTGATCATGCATTGATCGAAGTCGGTGATGATTTTGGATTCAATAGTGATATTGATTTCTTCCAAGATTCTAAATTCTTTAGTCCTAGTCAGGGCACTGACCAATAATGGAAAACTTTGATGAGTTAGAAAAAGCAATGGATGTCAAGACCGAGATAGTCAAGCAGACTAAATCTGTCAAAGTCAAACCTGTTAAAAATGAAGGAGATGATCCTCAAAAAGATTACGAATATAGTAGAGCACAATTATATAATCTTGTAGAGAAAGGTCAGGAAGCAATTAATGGTATACTCGATGTATGTCAAGACTCACAACACCCAAGAGCGTATGAAGTTGCGGGTCAATTGATAAAAAGTGTGGCAGATACCACAGATAAACTTATTGATTTACAAAAGAAAATGGTTGAATTAGAAAAACCAACGGGTTCTAGTCCAAAGACTGTAAATAATTCAGTATTCATTGGTAGCACTGCAGATCTTCAAAAGATTATCAAACAAGGAAATATAAATAAGAAATAGCGATCAATATAATATGGCCAAGTCTTGCCCGAAAGGACAATATTATTGCTACACTGATAAGAAGTGTAAGAAAATACCAAAAGGGTATGTGATCGGTGCTCGCGGTTATTTGCGACAAGAACCACAAGATGATGATTCTAAAAAAAATGGTAATAGCAAGTCTAACGGAAGTTCTAACGGAAATGGGAACGGTGGGAATGGTAGTGGAAATGGTAACGGTGGTAATGGTGGCAATGGTGGTAATGGTGGCATGTCTGAAGCAACTATGACATCATCTCAAAAGAGAAAAGATACCATGCTGAAGAAAAAATATGATGACTCTGACATGAAGAAGAGTATGAAGAAACAATATGGAAAAGAAGAAGGTGAAAAAGTTTATTATGCAACGATAAGAAAACAAGCGATGGAACAAAAAAGAAATCCTAATACTGGATTACCGATGGGTATGAAAAGCACTGATGGTAAAAAAGATGATAAAAAAATGAAGTCAGTTCCATACGAGATGCTTCGTGCACATCTTGAAATACCTGTGACTGATATTCAAGTGTCAACTATGGACGAGTTGACTGACTATAAATCGTTTGCACAAAAAGCACAAGAGGTTAGAGATAAAAAACAAAAAGAAAGAGTAGAAAAAATAAAAGCAGATAAGGAATATATGGCAAAGAAAAAAGAGAGAGTGCAGAAAGGTATAAAATTCTATGACACTAAAGGTAAAGGATATATGAAGGGTGGGGTCAAAACATACGAAGAGACTCTTGATGAAATAAGTCCTGCTAATCCTACTAGAATCAAGAGACCTAATCCATATTCAGTAAAGAATAAACTCAAGATGGCAATTAAGTCTGTTGCTGCCGGTCCTATCAAAGAAGAGCAACCAGTTTATTCTACAAAAGAATTTACTAAGTTTGGTGTATCTGGGTACCCAAAGAATACTCCATATATTATTAATAATTTTATAAAAAATAGAGCAAAAGAACTCTTCAAATTCAAGACGGGTATACCTTTAGCAAAAAATATAAAAACAGAGGGATCCTTGCATAAGTGGTTCAAAGGATCTAAATCAAAAGATGGTAAACCCGGTTGGGTCAACGTCAAGACAGGAGGCACCTGTGCTAGTGACGAACCCGGAGAGGGCACACCTAAATGTGTTTCATCTTCAAAAAGAGCAAGTATGTCTAAAGCAGAAAGAGAATCTGCATCAAGAAGAAAGAAAGCAGCAGACCCTAATCAACAATCTAAGTCAGGTGCTGCGAAACCTACATATGTTAGTACTGATAAGAAAAAAGTGAAGAAGGAATCTATAGATCTCTCTGAAATGGGGAAAAAATTTGCATCAGGTTCATCTGGTAAAATAGATAAAGCAGCACAATTGAAGGCATTGAAAAAACTAGGTGCTAATACTCCTGTTAAGATAATTGACACTGATACTAATGTAAAAACAGAAGATGCAAAGTCCATATTCTCAACACCAGCGTTAGATAAATTGAAAAAATTAAAAGATTTCCAAAAAAATGCTGATAAAGTTTTTGGAAGAGAAACTAAACCATTACAATCAGATTATAAACCAGAGGGTGAGAGTATAGAAGAAGCAGATAAGAAGGGTAAAGGTAGTGGTACTAAAGACGCATGTTATCATAAGGTAAAGTCACGTTATAGTGTATGGCCTAGTGCATATGCATCTGGTGCATTAGTCAAGTGTCGTAAGGTAGGTGCTGCAAACTGGGGCAACAGCAAGAAGGAGGAGTTTGAAGGTAATGTAAGTTATTCTTCATTCATGGAGAAGTGTTGGAAAGGATATGAGAAGAAAGGTATGAAGACTATGTTTGGTAAAAGATATCCAAACTGTGTCAAGAAAGAAGAGACTGAAGTAGAAGAAGGATCATCTTACGGAATGTATAAAGGAGATGGTAAACCCAAAGGTGCTATGGCAAATTTTGGAGATGACAAAAAGAAAAAGAAAAAGTCATATGAAGAGTTTCAACAAGAGTGTTGGAAGACTCATAAACAAGTAGGATATAAGAAGAAAGGTGGAAAGATGGTTCCTAACTGTGTTCCTAAGAACGAAGAGGTTGAAATAACAGACGCAAAAAAGTTATCTGAAGATGACATGAAGGGTATGAGTGTCAAGTCAGGACACAAGAGACCCACAAAAAGCGGTGCAGGAATGACAGCGAAGGGTATTGCAGCATATCGTCGCAGAAATCCCGGATCAAAATTAAAAGGTGCGGTGACTGGTAAAGTAAAAAAAGGATCGAAGGCAGCAGGTCGTAGAAAAAGTTATTGTGCAAGAAGTGCAGGTCAAATGAAGAAGTTTCCAAAGGCAGCAAAGGATCCGAATAGTAGACTAAGACAA
>MDTD01149095.1_pt1 | contig 11234 bp, 5 predicted proteins | sample 811221 | NCBI WGS metagenome assembly MDTD01 (sample SAMN05326646, study PRJNA326480) | marine metagenome | isolation source: seawater | place: Pacific Ocean: South West | collected 2011
TCTTAGCGTTTCTGTTAAACTCAAGAACTACGAAGTCAGCTGCCTCGTCAACCTTTAGAGCTTCACCGTCAGCCTTATTCAAATGCTTTGTGTGACAAGTACCCTCAAGACCGTAAGGAAGAGCAATTACTGCGTTGCTACCCTCAATTTTTACAACTGTAGCGTTGTGTGATGATCCTACTGCAAATACAGTTTCAAACACCTCCCATGGGTTCTCTTCTATTTGCTTATGACCAAGACTCATTCTACGGTTCTCCTTATCGAGTTCCATAACAACTACTTCAATCTCATCACCTACGTTGCAGAATTCAGATGGGTGCTTTATTTTCTTAGACCAGCTCAGATCTGAGATGTGAACTAATCCATCAATTCCCTCCTCTAGTTCTACAAATAGACCAAAGTTTGTGAAGTTTCTAACCTTACCCTTCTGCTTAGATTCAAGTGGGTAACGCTTTTCAATCTCTTCCCAAGGATCATTAGTAAGTTGCTTAAGACCAAGTGACATCTTTCTTTCTTCTCTGTCAATGCTAAGAAGAACACATTCGATTTCTTCACCAACTTTAAGGAAGTCTTGAGCGCTACGTAAGTGCTGTGACCAAGACATTTCACTAACGTGAAGAAGTCCTTCAACGCCAGGAGCAATCTCGATGAATGCACCGTAATCAGCCATAACGACAACTTTACCTTTAACCTTAGAACCCTCAGCAAGCTCTTCTGTAAGAGCATCCCAAGGGTGAGATGTAAGCTGCTTCATACCTAGAGCGATACGACGCTTATCATCATCAAAGTCAAGAATTACTACGTTGATCTTTTGGTCTAGTTCAACTAGTTCCTCTGGGTGTCCAACACGACCCCAGCTCATATCCGTGATATGTACAAGACCGTCTACACCTCCAAGGTCAACGAATACTCCATATGAAGTAACATTCTTAACTGTACCCTCGAGTACTTGACCTTTTTCAAGCCCCGTGATGATAAGACGCTTCTGCTCTTCAAGCTCTGCTTCAATAAGAGCTTTATGAGATACAACAACGTTTTTAAACTCGTGGTTGATTTTAACAACCTTGAATTCCATTTGCTTTCCAACGTACTCGTCAAAATCACGGATAGGCTTAACATCAACCTGTGAGCCTGGAAGGAACGCCTCAAGGCCAAACACGTCAACAATAAGACCTCCCTTAGTTCTGCACTTAACAGTACCCTGAATAATTAGATCCTCGTCTTTAGCTTGGTTAATCTTACCCCATGCCTCGTATACACGTGCAGTACGGTGACTAACAACTAATTGTCCGTTAGCATCTTCTTGTTTTTCTACGAATACAGCAACTGAGTCACCTGGCTTAAGATCAGGGTTGTATCTAAACTCAGATGCAGAGATTACTCCCTCCGACTTATAACCGATGTTTACTACAACTTCTTTCTTACCTACTGTAACAACTGTACCAGAAACAACTTGCTTATCCTCAATTAATGTGAGGTTAGCAGCGTAAAGCTCTTCAAGCTTTACTCTTTCTTCGTCAGACATTGTATCGTCAGAATTATCGATTGCATCCCAATCGAAATCATCAGATGGCTGCGCTAACTCGCGTGGATCTGTTGGTGTTACTTCTTTTAATGGTGCAGCTTCTTCAGCTACTGGTGCAGCTTCTTCAACTGCTGGAGTAGTTTCTTCAACTACTACTTCCTGAACCGCTTCTTCTACTTTAGCGTCTTCAGCTTTGGGTGTTTCTTCGCTCATGCGACCCATATGTACTTGTATGATATGCCTTTGTGAGGAGGGCTATCAGACTTTTAATCAATGGACAATCCTCACTATTGCCCAATTTTCCCTTAATGGGGGCGCAAATATACAGTCTTAAATAGCTAAGAACAAATTATTTCACTACTAGCAAAGTGCTTTTCTTATCTGAAACGAGTAGGTATGTTCCAGATTGGAATTGTGATGCATAGACCAAACCCATAGTGAGTGCACATATTTTTTGGCCTAACATATTGTAAACATCAGCATTTGAAGGCAAAACAAAAGACTCGTTAGAGCTGATGGGATTTGGGTAAATGTTGAGATTTTGCTCCAAATCAACAACAATAGAAGTACATACATTACAATATTCAGGCGTAGTTGTTCCTATTATGAATTCCCTCCATGTTCCATATCCATCGGGATCTCTCCCCCAGCTGTAATCCATAGGGATGGCTCCAAAATGAACTGAATCGGCAATTGTGAACCCATCTGGTGATCTTAAAACTAATGCCTCACCATCGCTATTAAACTTAAAGTTTGTGTGATTCCACCCTTCTGAATTGTCTTCGTCAGCGTATATCAGAACAAATTCTCCAGGAGCTATAGTTGTTGAGTCAGGGACGTCATCTGGGATTTGGTATTTAGTAGGAAGATTCAATCTATCCGTCAGATAATAACCTCCAATGTCTACAGGGTCATTTCCAACGTTGTACACTTCAAACCAATCCTCGTGAGCCCCAGTATAATCAGTAGTGTCTAGGAAATTAGAAGACTGTAATTCATTTATTACAATTGATCCTGGCTGGATTATGTATATGGAATTAGATACCCTTGGTGTAGGAATATCAAACCATTGTGAAGTTGGGGAACCGTCTACTTGTCTACCCCAGCTAACGTTTGGTGAGCCTATTTCATAATCGAATGATGCAGCTTCAACACCGTCAGGACCTGTAAAAATTATATCAGTAGCAGTTGATGATGGAACAAAATCCATATGATGTCCCCCTTCTTCAGGTTCGCCGTCTAACCAAAGTAGTAGAAAGCTTTCGGCCTCGATTGTTAGGTCGTAAGGCATATCTGCTGGAAGTGTGTAGGCCAAACCTTCAGAATTTGATAATACATAGGAGCTAAGGTTGACTTGAAAAGAGTTTGGGTTATAAACCTCAACCCAAGAATCTAGATCAAACACTTCATCTACAAGATTGCTTTCATTTTCTATCAAGATCTCATTGAAGTAAAGCAAAGGCGTTTCAGGGATGGTATAAGCATTATCATCGTCAATAGTGTGCAGATCGAAGTACATCCATTCAGCACACCCATCGCATTCTCTACCATAGCTCACATCAGTTTGCTGAGGCGGAAAAACTATAGAATCAATAATCGTAACTCCATCAGGCGCAGTCAGGTAAATTCCCTCTCCATCAGGACTAAGTTTGAAATTTGCATGATCCTCGCCTTGTTCAGTGTCATTATCAAGCCAAACAACCATATGACCACCTGGTGTGATTGTAGTAATGCCAGCATTTGTTGAAGGAAACTCCCATTTCATGAGATTATCCTCCCTATCACTCAGGTAATATCCTGCTAAATTCAAGACTCCACCCTCGTGATAGATTTCAACCCAGTCGTCAAACTCGAAAAAGTCGTCATAGACGGCGAGTTGATTGCTGGCCATGAGTTCGTTAATATAGGTTTGGGCTTGTGCAGAAAAGCCTGTAAAAACAAGCGACACAAAGCATAATAGTGATGTGAAATAAATCTTGCAGGTGGTCATCTTCATAAAATTCATTCGAAAATTAATAAACCTTAGGTCTACAAGCACCCAAGTAAGTAATTTTGCGACCAAATATTTTAATTATGGCTAACGGCACATTTCAAGTACCATACCCGGTAAACGAACCAGTTCTATCATATGCACCTGGTTCATTAGAGAGAGAGGAACTTCAAGCTATGTACAATAAAATGTACAATCAGGATCCAATTGATGTTCCGATGTACATAGGTTCTGAGGAAGTTAGAACTTCTGACAAGCGTCCAATGTTTCCACCACATGATCATGCTAAAGTTCTTGGTCACTTTAACTACGGTGAGGCAAAACACGTAGAATCAGCTATTAACGCCGCGCTAGAAGCACGCAAAGAATGGGCTAGCTACTCTTTTGTAGAAAGAGCAAGCATTTTCTTAAAAGCTGCTGATCTTGTAGCTGGTCCATATAGAGCTAAGATTAATGCTTCAACCATGCTTGCTCAGTCTAAAAACTGTTTCCAAGCTGAAATTGATGCTGCATGTGAGCTTACAGATTTCTTGAGATTTAACGCCTACTTCGGTCAGCAGATCATGGAGATGCAACCTGAGAGTTCAGATGGAATTTGGAATAGGACAGAATATAGACCACTGGAAGGTTTTGTCTTTGCTGTAACGCCTTTCAACTTCACAGCTATTGCTGCTAACCTACCAGCCTGCATGGCGCTTATGGGCAATGTGGTGGTGTGGAAGCCTGCTGATTCACAGATGTACAGTGCACAAGTTCTTATGGAGATATTCAAAGAAGCTGGAGTGCCGGATGGAGTGATTAACATGATCACAGTTGATGGACCTGTAGCTGGAGATGTTGTATTTAACCATCCTGACTTCTCAGGCCTTCACTTTACTGGATCAACTGCTGTTTTTCGCCACTTATGGAAGACTATAGGTCAAAACATAGCCAAATACAAGACCTACCCTCGAATTGTAGGCGAAACTGGTGGTAAAGATTTCGTTGTCGCTCACTCTAGCGCTAAAGTTGATGCTGTTGTAGCAGGACTTGTTAGAGGAGCTTTCGAGTTCCAAGGCCAAAAATGCTCAGCAGCCTCTAGGGCTTACATTGCAAGCGACATTTGGTCAGATGTAAAGGAAAAGCTTGTTGCAGAGATAGCGACATTAAAAGTTGGCTCTCCAAAAGATTTTGGAAACTTCGTGAATGCCGTAATTGACAAAAGAGCATTTGATAAGATTACATCATACATTGATTGGGCTAAGAATCAGGACGATTGTGAAATCATTGCTGGTGGTACGTATGATGGATCTAAGGGATACTTCGTTAACCCAACAGTAATTGTAACTACAAATCCTAAGTTTAGAACTATGGTAGAAGAGATCTTTGGGCCTGTACTTACGATTTATGTTTATGATTCAAGCAAATTTGAGGAAACTCTAGAATTAGTTGACAACACTAGTGAATATGCACTTACAGGGGCTGTATTTGCACAAGACAGATATGCTCTTAGTCAGGCAAAAAACGCATTAGAAAATTCTGCTGGAAACTTCTACTTAAATGACAAACCAACAGGAGCCGTTGTAGGCCAACAACCATTTGGCGGAGCAAGAGGTTCTGGAACAAATGACAAAGCAGGATCTGCTTTGAACCTACTGAGATGGGTAAGCCCTAGAACAGTTAAGGAAACTCTTGTACCTGTAGAGGACTACAGATACCCTTTCTTAGGATAATACAACTAGAAATGGAGAGGGGGATCGTTTAAGATCCCCCTCGTGTTTACGGTGTAAGCCGGATTCTGTTCCGCAAATTTGCGGCTTCATCATTGATCTAATGCGACCTACCCTCTAGTTCGAACGAGCAGCTCTCAGGCACTAGTTTACATGGTCTTGCAGCCCGCAAGGTTTACCAAAGCCAGCAAATCACTTTGCTGCTGGTGAGCTCTTACCTCACCTTTTCACCCTTACCTGTACTTCGAAAAGCCATCGGCGGTATAAATTTCTTTAGCACTGTCTGTACTACCACGTTTGGTAGCCCTCCCTTTTGAGGAGTGCGGCGCTCTTTGCTGTCCGGACTTTCCTCCCCGAAAATCGAGGCGATGAAGTCAACCGTGATTCAAAATTAATAAACACATAGTTACTTTTGTTACCATCATAGAAATTAAATGGATTGTTCAAGTATTATTTATTACATAAACCGTTTGGCTTTTTAAGCCAGTTTACTAGAGAAGGTGGTCATCTATCACTTACTGATATTAATTTTGATTGGCCCTCTGATGTGTACTCTGTAGGAAGGTTAGATACAGATAGTGAAGGGCTGTTGCTACTAACAAATGACAAAAGACTGAATTCAGAATTACTTTCTCCTAAAAATGGACATCCTAGAACTTATCACGTTCAAGTAGAAGGATTACCTTCATTAAGTGACATGAGAAACATCATGTCTCCGATGCAGTTAAAAATCAAAGGTAAATTTTTTAAAACAAAGCCATGCAAAGCTTCAATTTTAGACCCTCAACCAAACTATCCTGCTAGAAAACCTCCTATTCGTGTTAGAAAGAATATTCCAGACATTTGGATATCAATAACACTTACAGAGGGTAAAAACAGACAAGTAAGAAAAATGACAGCTCAATCAGGTTTTCCAACACTTAGATTAATTAGAGAATCTATTGGGCCTTTTAAGTTAAAAGGTATGGAGCCTGGCGTAGTAAGGGAAATCAGTGCTGAAGAAATTAATATGTTAATTCAATTGAAATGATAAGAAGTTTATTAGCTGTCATTTATACTTTGTTTTGGTGTGGTTTGGCTGTAATCACGCTGATGATCTTCCCTAGGAGTGCAGAGTTTGTATTAATGCAATATGCCAAAAGATTTTGGTCTACACCCATGCTTAAATGGATTATAGGAGCACCAATTGAAGTTGAGATCAGTCCTAAAGCAGCAGAATTCTTTGATTCCAATAAAGGCGCTATTTTAATGTCCAATCATTCAAGTGATTTGGATATAACGGCATGTTTTGTGGCATGTCCCACTCCTATTGTTTTTCTTTCAAAGGCAAGTATTCGAAAGGTTCCTTTATTAGGCGAAGCAAATGCAAGAGTAGGCACAGTATTCGTTGAAAGAGGAAACAAAGAGTCATCTCTAAAGGCAATTAGAACTCTAGTTAACACAGTCAAAAACGGCAGATCTGTCGTTGTATACCCAGAGGGAACTAGATCAAAAACTGGAGAAATACTTCCGTTTAAAAAGGGTGGATTTCATTTAGCAGTGCAGGCTAAAGCACCAGTTATTCCAATGCATATTTCTGGAACGCATAAGAGATTGCCACCAAAAGGAATTAAGTTAATCAAGCAAAAGGAACCAATTTTTGTAAAATTTGGAGACCCAATTATTTCTGATAACGTTGACGAATTAAGGGACTTGACGTACAACGCCGTCTGCGAGCTTAGAGGCTAATTCTAATCCTTCACGAATTGCTCTTTGGGCGTCAAGCCCTCTTGCAAGCTTTGCCCCACCAATTAAGTGGACATGCATTCCTTTTGCAATTAGAGGATCTGCAAGGGGTGCAAAAGGAATTTGGCCAGCACAAACCACAACGTTATCAACGTCCAAGATTACATCCCCCTTATCTGGGTGAATAATGTGAAGACCTTGGTCATCAAGCTTGTTATACTTAATTCCACCCCATGCTACAACACCTCTGTTTTTAAGAGTTAGTCTATGAATCCATCCCGTAGTTTTACCAAGCTTTCTCCCTGGCTTACCTGGACTTCTTTGTAATAAATGAATCTTCCTTGATGACGTTGTACGTCTTGAATGAGTTAATCCACCTCTAAGGTTGAGATTAAGGTCAATACCCCAAGACTTAGCAAATCCCTTTTTATCGCTATCATGAGTTAAATAATCTGCAACGTCAAAGCCAATTCCGCCGGCACCAATAATTACTACCTTCTCTCCAACATCAATCCTTTCATTTAGGACGTCTAAATATGTTACAACTTCTGGCCTATCTGCTCCCTCAATATTAAAAGGTTTTGGTTTAACACCAGATGCAATTACAATATGTTTGTAGTTGTGAGTTGCAATCATTGATACACCAACCTCTGTATTTAACTGAATATTTACTCCAAGAGACTTTAGTCTGTTAGTGAAATATCTTATTGTTTCATCAAATTCAGTCTTACCTGGAATCTTTTTGGCTACGTTAAACTGACCACCTAATTTTGATGACTTTTCATATAAAGTTACACTGAAGCCCAAATGCGCCAATTCTGATGCACAACTCAAACCCGCAGGACCTCCTCCAACTACAGCAACACTAATGTTGTTTGGCTTATATGTTTTATGAATACTTGGCCAGTTGCCTTCATTACATGCCCTTGGGTTAACTAAGCATGATGCTGTCTTTTTTTCGAACAAATGGTCTAAACAAGCTTGATTGCATCCAATACATGTATTGATATTGTCAGTGTCTCCTTTCTTTGATTTTAAAATAATATGAGAGTCTGCTAAGAAAGGCCTTGCCATTGAAATCATATCCGCGCATCCTTCTTGTAATGCCTTTTCACATTCAACTGGGTCGTTAAATCTGTTTGTTGTGATTAGTGGGATACTCACTTTTCCCATTAGTTTCTTGGTAACAAATGAAAAACCGCCTCGAGGCACCATGGTAGCAATTGTTGGTATTCTAGCCTCATGCCATCCTATTCCAGTATTAATTACATCAGCACCGGATGATTCAATTTTAACAGCTAATTTCTCTACTTCAGCCCAATCTGATCCTTCAGCAACTAAGTCAAGCATGCTAAGCCTGAACATAATTATAAAATCTGGGCCAATCTCCTCTCTAATTCGCTTTACGATTTCAATGGGAAATTTTATTCTATTTTCAAAAGAACCTCCCCATTCGTCTGTTCTTTTATTTGTTTCTGATGCAATAAACTCATTGATTAAATAGCCTTCAGAACCCATTACTTCTACTCCATCATAACCAGCTTTTTGGGCAAGTTTTGCTGAATGAACGTAATCGTTGATAGTTTTTCTGACACCTCTTGAGCTTAATGCTTTGGGCTTAAACTTATTTATTGGAGCTTTAATTGCAGATGGAGCAACACAAAAAGGCGTGTAAGCATACCTTCCTGCATGAAGGATTTGCATGATAATCTTCCCACCTTCATTATGCACGGCTTCAGTTATAAGCTTGTGTTTTCTAACATGAAGGAAGTTTGACATTCTTGAACCTCCAAATACTGTAACTCCAGCCCTATTAGGAGAAATCCCTCCAGTTACAATTAACCCAACACCTCCTCTTACCCTCTCAGCATAAAACTCAGCCAATTTTGAATAACCACCTCTTTTCTCTTCTAACCCCGTATGCATGGATCCCATAATTATCCTGTTCGGCAAGGTAGTATTGCCAATTTTTATGCATGAAAACAGTTTAGGAAACGTTTTCATTTACTAAAAATCTCGAAATCTATCAACGAAGTCATCCCTTAAACCCATTCGAGAAATTTGCATTTTTAAAGTTTTCTCAGAATCAGGATTAATAAGTAGTTTTTGGTTTGGCTTTAGTTTATTCCAAATTTCAACAAAGGCCAAATCACTTGTCTCAAATTTAAAGTATGTATCATATTCAAAATAATACCATTGATGATCGCTTATATGGAAATAAATTCTTAGAACATCCCTTCCTCTATTTCTCTGCATCTCAACCCTTCCTGGGATTGATCTAAAAATAGATTTATCATCAACTGTAGCAATTCCAATTCTAGAGTCTGAAATAAATGAATCCTCGAAATTATCGTAGTAAAAATCAAGATCAGTTAATACGATTGTTCTCTTTATCTCTTTGGGCATTTTCTTGAAATATCCATCCTTTGTAAGAGCCTTCATTGCATCAGATGCAACTTCTTCGCCAGCCATTTCAGTTATTCCATATTCATAGTTATAACTAACATCAACAGGTTGAGCAGAGGATGCGTTTTTAAGTTGGCCTGCTAGATAGTCAACAAGTTTTTGATTCATAAATAGATTCAGAGGTAAAGTACCCCTCATTTCTATTTTATTTGATTCAGTAACCCAAGCATCGCCTATAAACTCATGCTCTATCAAATTAAAATCAAAAGGCAAATGAGAACTTCCTGAAGAATAAACTCCACATCCAGATTCTGGCAATTCTGTTAGTGATCCAGAAGATTTGGGGTTTTCGAATTTTGCATCTGTACTAACTACATACCTTGTTTTCTTTTTATCAAATCTCAGATATCCCTCAGGTTTGAAAACAGAATGATCCCCTCTATCAGGCTTTTTAGTAAAGAATAATGAATAAGCTTCGAAAGGGCTATCATCAGACAACATTATACCTGCGTCAAGATGGGCTTTGCCTTTTTCAACGATTAATTCGGTTACAGGAATTTTAATATTGGCTGGATCTATAACAGTTATAAATTCAATCCACTCCCTATTAAAATCAGGGCAATTGATCGCTAGTCTTGTTCCACCATCAAATTCTAAATGTTTTCTTTCCCCTTTTAATGTTACGTTTCCAGTAAACTCAAAAAATGGATCAAGGTAGAAATCTTGGGATATAGGTACTTTAGCAAGTGCAATTGTATTTTGAGCAGAATCAACTTCTATAAGGTCAAAATATATTGGCCACTCTACTTCATTAACATCCTTATACAGGTACTGAGCTGACCCTGTATAATCGTTACGACCAAAGATATTAATAGTTGCTTCGAATAGTCTATGATGCCTTGTTTCTCTATTTGTAAACACTTGTGCATTATACAATGGACTCATTTGAGCATCCCTATTAACTACTACATAACCAGTATCTGGTATTATCTCTGCATCTGCCACATTTATTAAGGGGACATCATGACATTCAACTACAGCAGCACCTACTTTGTACAATGCACTTTTACTAGCGAATGAAAGAGAATCTTGGTCTGGATGTGTTGAAATGAAGTTCTCATTTTCAGCATCTGCTAAAGTGTTGTCAAGCTGGATTTGGTCTAGGTCCATATACCATCTAAACTTATCCATTGTACACAAATACCTAATTGCAGGCAGTTCGATTTGAGTAAAACCTGAATGAGATACAAAGTCACCTATCCTTTCATCAAAATCTATTTCAGCTTGAACATTTGTTGTTTTGAAAGCTAGTGCGTTCAAATCATGGCCAATGATTTCAAAATTAGCTGTATCTGCTAGCATTCCTCTTTCCTTCATGTTAAACAGATTTGAACTCAGTCTAGCATCCTCAAATTCAAATTCTCCATCAGCAGTCATTCCTTGGGGATTTAGATGTATAGCCCCCATTAAGTCTGCATCTTCACCAAAACACTTTAGTTTTTCTTGATCATACCTAACATCCAATATTTCCTTGTCTGAATGAAGTGCAAATTCAGTCACTGACGCTTCTACAGATGGTACGTGATCCCAAATGGCTTCATTTACATATGATGTTGTTATTCCAAATGCGGAATCAGGAACTAAAACCATATCATCCCCACTAATATGAGATGATAGGTAATCAATAACACCAGTTCCTTGTAAACCATTCATATTGAGCTTCATGTCGGCAGTAATTGTACCTAAGCCCCTGTAAAGAGGGAAACCCTCTGGTGGACTTGAAGTTTCTAATCCTAAAGAGAAATCATCCATTAACCTAAGATCAACGTCTAAATCAGGAATAATTCCTCCAGCAAGTAATTCCCCAGAGAATCTCACA
>MDTD01191252.1_pt1 | contig 11234 bp, 6 predicted proteins | sample 811221 | NCBI WGS metagenome assembly MDTD01 (sample SAMN05326646, study PRJNA326480) | marine metagenome | isolation source: seawater | place: Pacific Ocean: South West | collected 2011
TAAGTTTGTTGAAAAGAAATCAAATTTAAAAATCTCCTTTGAGAGAATTGCTTTTATATTTTTTATTTTTTTTATTATTTCGTTAATTTACTCAATCCACCTTTTTAATTTGGGAACAAGAGAAATAAGTCCAAATATTAGTAAAAAAAAATTTCATTCACCAGATAATCTTTATCGAGCAGATATAGTCGATAGAAATGGAAGATATTTAGTTAAAACTGTTAGTTCAATAGATATTGGTATAAGCACTAAAAAAGTAATTGATAAAAAAAAATTGATACTTAATCTTAAATATATTTTTCCAGATAAAGACTACAAAAAAATAGAGACTTATTTAGATAAAAAAAATTTCTTTTATTTTGAAAAAAAAATATCAGATGAGAATTACGATAAAGTTATGCAATTAGGTGATAAATCAATTCAACCTGAGGAAAAGTTGACAAGAATATACCCAGAAAAAAATTTATTTAGTCACATTTTAGGTCAAATCGATGATAATAATAATGGTATATCAGGCCTTGAAAAATCACTTGATGAAGATTTGAAGAATACAAAAAAACCAATCATCTTAACCGTAGATAAAGATATTCAATTCTTAATTAGAGACGAAATGATTAAATTTAACGATATCTTCAATGCCAAAGGTAGTGCAGCAATTTTAATGGATGTAAACAGTGGTGAAATTTTATCATTAATATCTCTCCCAGATTTTAATCCTAATAAAAGAGAAAAAATTTCTGATGTAAATTTTATAAATAGAGCTACCAAAGGTGTTTACGAATTTGGCTCGGTCTTTAAAACTTTTACTTTAGCAGCAGCATTAAATGAAAAAATAATACAACCAGATAAGGAATATCTAAATTTACCAAAGTCATTAACTTGTGCAGGTTTTTTAATAAGAGAATATGATAAGAAAATTCCATCGAACTTGACTGCCGAGGAAATTCTTATTCGATCTGGTAATATTGGATCAGTCAGAATAGGTCAACAGGTTGGAGAAAAAAATTTAAAATCGTTCTTAAATAAAATTGGCGTACTTAAGAAGATTAATTTTGATATTGAGGAGACAGGTATACCAATTAATTTTAAATGGGGAAAGTGTCCATTAGCAACAGTTTCCTATGGACATGGTATTACCACCACTTTGCTTCAGCTAGCTAAAGCGTATTCAATTATAGTAAATGGTGGATATTATATTAAACCTACTCTTATAAAGAAGGATTTAGTTAATCAAAAAATTAGAATTCTCAATAAAGATGTCTCAGGGGAGATATTACCTATTTTGAGAAAAATTGTAACGTCCGAAGAAGGAACAGCCTCTTTGGCAAATGTTGATGGATATGAGATAGGTGGAAAAACAGGCACTGCCGAAAAAAGCACTATTAATGGATATTCAAAAAATAAAAAAATAAACTCTTTTGTTTCTGTTTTTCCAACATCTAATCCAAAATTTGTTTTTGCATTAATGCTGGACGAACCAAAAGGGAATCAAGATTACATTTATAATTATAGAGATGGAACAAATATTAAGTATAAGGGAACTCCTTTTAATACCGCAGGATGGACTGCAGTCGAAGTGACTGGACAAATTATAGAAAAAATTGGGCCTATTTTAGCCACAAAGTATGTTGATGTTCAGTAAATATGCTTTTGAAAGACTATATTCCAAATTTAAGTTTAAAAATAAGGAATACATCCTTTTCTGGGATTTCTTTCGATAGTTCAAAAGTTAAAAAAAACAATATTTTTTTTGCAATTAAAGGAGATTTATTAGATGGAAATAAGTTTATTGATAAAGCAATTAAAAATGGAGCTAAAATAATTATTTCAGAAAATAAGTTTAAAAAAAAAATCTCTAATATAGTTTTTTTATACACACCAAATGTCAGAAAATTATTAGCAGAAATTTCATATAAAATTTATAAGAAAATTCCCAAAAACTTAGTAGCTGTGACAGCGACAAATGGCAAGTCTTCAATAGCCGATATTTATTATCAAATACTAACTCTAAATTCTATAAAAGCGGCATCTATTGGAACCATCGGAGTTCAATATGAAAATAAAAAAAAAATATTAAATAATACAACTTTAGATCCAATCAGCCTTGGTGCAATTCTTACAAAATTAAAAAAAAAAAATATAGATAATGTGATTATGGAAGCATCAAGTCATGGATTAAAACAGAATAGGTTAGATGGTCTTTTATTTGCTACAGGAATTTTTACCAACTTATCTCATGATCATTTAGATTACCATAAAAATATGAAAAACTATTTAAAGTCAAAATTGTATCTTTTTGAAAAATTAATGAAAAAAAAAGGTAATATTATTTCAGACGCAAGTATTCCCGAATATTTTAAAATTAAAAAAATTTCGCTTAAAAATAAAAAAAGCTTATCTTTAATATTTGATAAAAAAAGTGGAATTAAATTAATATCTCATAAATTTTCTAATGAAAAACAGATTTTAAAAATTCAATTTAAAAAAAAGGAATATTGTTTTGAATTAAATCTTATTGGCAAAATACAAGTCAAAAATGTTTTAATGGCTTTATTGGCAGCAAATAAAATTGGTATTAAATTTCAAAAAATGATTAGAGTTCTTAATAAAATTAAACCTGTTGATGGAAGGCTTGAAAAAATTGGTTATATCAAAAATAATAGTAAAGTCATTTTAGATTATGCTCATACACCAGCTGCATTAGAAACAGCTTTATCAAATATTAAAGAACAGTTTCCTCAAAGTAAAATTAATTTAGTTTTTGGTTGCGGTGGTAATAGGGATTTAAAAAAAAGATCAATCATGGGAAGAGTTGCAGAGAAGTATTCAGATAATATTTACTTAACAGATGATAATCCACGAAATGAAAACCCATCTAAAATAAGAAAAGATATTAAAAAAGGCATAAAAAATTCAAAATTTTATGAAATCCCTAACAGAAAGCTTGCAATACATGTGGCAATTAAAAATCTTAAATCAGGTGATATAGCGTTAGTTGCAGGAAAAGGTCATGAAAAAACACAAGACTGTGGAAATAAAAAATTATTTTTTTCTGATAAGGCAATAATAAAGGATTCAATAAAATTAAAAAATAAAAATTTATCTAAAAATTTGAAATTAAACATTATAAAAGAAGAGTCGAAATCAAATATCTCAAATAATATAGTAATAAAAAATATCTCCATCAATTCAAAAAAAATAAAAAAAAATGATGTATTTTTTGCCATTAAAGGAAAAAAAATTGATGGCAATAGATTTATTCCAGAAGCTATTAAAAAAAAATCAAGTTTAATAATTGGAAATCGTCTTAATAAGAAATTTACATTATCAAGGCAAATAAAAGTAAAAAATACGCTAAATTTTTTAGGGAAATGTTCATCTATCTTTAGAGAAAACATTAATGCAAAGATAATATCTATAACTGGCAGTTGTGGAAAAACAACTTTAAAAGAAATGATAGGAGTTACTCTTAAAAAAATATCTAGAGCTTCTTTCTCACCTAAATCTTATAATAATAAATACGGAGTACCGCTAAGCCTTATTAATTTAAAACAAAACGATAATTTTGGAATTTTTGAAGTAGGGATGGATAAAAAAGGAGAAATTGATAATTTATCAAAAATAATTAAACCAGATTTAGGTGTAATTACAAACGTGAGTTACGCCCACTCAAAAAATTTTAATAGTATAAGAAAGATTGCTGAGGCAAAAGGAGAAATAATGAATAATATAAAAAAAAATGGAATAATAATCTTAAATAAAGATGACAATTTTTTTAGTTATCACAAAAACATTGCTTTAAAGAAAAAATTAAAAGTTATAACTTTTGGAATTAAAAGCAGATCCTCAATGATTAAATTACTTAAAATAAGAAATTTAATAAATAAATACGAATTATTTATAAATGTGAATGGACAATTAGTATCTTTTTATACTAAGAGCAAAAATATTAATAATTTATACAATATATTAGCAGCTATTGCCTCGATACATGTTTTTATAAATATAAAAATTTTAAAAAAAGATATATTTTTAGACTTTAAAACACCGGGGGGCAGAGGAGATATTTCTAAAATTAAAATTAAAAATAAGAAATTATTTTTTGTTGATGAAACTTACAATTCAAATCCACTTTCATTAAAAATAGCAATAGAAAACTTTGATAAAATAGAATCAAAAAATTCTAAGAAATTTATTATACTGGGAGACATGCTTGAATTGGGTAAACATTCCCTTAAACAACACAAATTAATCAGCAAGATTGTTAACAAATCAAAAATTAATCAAGTGTATGTTATAGGAAAGTATATTAAAGAAACATTTAAATACTTAAAAAAAAATAAAAAAGCAAAAATTTTGAAAAAAAACTTTGATATTATTAAATTAATAGATCAAAATTTTGGTAACAACGACTACTTAATGATTAAAGGATCAAATTCAACTGGCCTACATAAAATAGCAAATGTATTAAAAAAAAGAAGTTTATATGTTGTATGAATTTTTAATTAATTATGTTGAAATATTTACATTCTTAAATGTATTTAAATATTTAACATTTAGAACAGGATTAGCTTTTTTTACATCACTTTTGATTGCTTTGATGATTGGGGGACCACTAATTAATTTTTTTTCAAATAAAAAAATTTTTGATCCGATAAGAGAAGATGGGCCTTCAGATCATATTGTTAAAAAGATTGGTACTCCGACAATGGGAGGAGTAATAATCTTACTTGGACTTATAATATCAGTTTTGCTGTGGGCAGATTTAAATAATATATATATTCTATTTTGTCTGTATATTGTCACTTCTTTTGGATTACTTGGAGCTTATGACGATTACAAAAAAATAAGCAGAAGTAGCTCTACAGGAATTTCGTCAAAATTAAAAATTTTAATGCAAATTTTTTTGGCAGCACTAGGGTTAATATTTTTAACTTTTTTAATTGAATATGATGAATTTACGAATCTTTATTTTCCATTTTTCAAAAACCTAATGATTAATCTAGGATGGTTTTTTATCCCATTCTCTGTTTTTGTGATTGTTGGTTCCTCAAACGCTGTAAATTTAACAGATGGACTAGATGGCTTGGCTACCGTTCCTGTAATTTTGGTAGCAGCATGTTTTGCATTTATAAGTTACGTAACTGGCAATATTGTTTTTTCTGACTATCTCCAAATCCTCTATATAGAGGGTACAGGTGAGATTGCAATTTTTTGTGGAGCTATTATTGGGGCTTGTTTAGGGTTCTTATGGTTTAATGCTCCACCAGCGAAAATATTTATGGGCGACACGGGATCTTTATCATTAGGTGGTTCATTAGGAGCTGTTGGAATTATAACTAAGCATGAAATAGTTTTAGCAATTACTGGTGGCCTCTTCGTTCTTGAAGCACTGTCAGTTATGATTCAAGTAATTTCATTTAAATTAACTGGAAAAAGAATTTTTAAAATGGCCCCAATTCATCATCATTTTGAAAAAAAAGGTTGGCCCGAATCCACTGTTGTAATCAGATTTTGGATTATTTCTATAATTTTAGCAATGATTGGTTTAGCAACTTTAAAATTAAGATAATGAATAATATTTCGAATATTTTTTTAAATAAAAAAATATTGATTTATGGTCTTGGAAAAAGTGGCATATCAACTTTTAAATTTTTGAGAAACAAAAGTAATGTTTATTTGTATGATGATTTTAAGATTAAAGATAAAAATTTTTTTTTTAAAAAAAAGTTAATTTCTAGAGAGAATATCTCAAAAATAAAATTTGATATAATTATTTTAAGTCCAGGAATTGATATCAATAAATGTAAATTAACTAAATATTTGAAAAAAAATTATGATAAAATTTTTACTGACCTGGATGTATTTTACTCATTTTATAAAAATGATTGTATAACAATTACTGGCACAAATGGAAAATCTACCACGTGCCAAATGCTTTATGAAGTTTTATCAGACCAAAAAATTGATACTAAATTAGTTGGGAATATTGGAAATCCAGTTTTATCTGAAAATAATATAAAAAAAAAAACAGTTTTTGTTGTTGAAGCATCCTCATACCAATTAGAGTATAGTAAATTATTTAGATCTAAATATGCAGTAATATTAAATTTGTCTCCAGATCATATAGAGAGACACAAAACTCTAAATAATTACATCAGAGCAAAATTTAAATTATTGAAAAATCAAATTAAAGGTAACATTGCTTTTATAAAAGAAAATGATGGATTGATTCTTGGTCAAATAAAAAGAAATAATTTTAAAAGTGAAATTTGCAGAGTTAACAATAAGGAAGCTTTAAAATTTATAAAAAAAATAAATAATAATTATTTTTTAACAAAAACAAATCAAGAAAATTTATCCTTCATTTTAGCAATTTCAAAAAAATTAAATTTAAATTTTATTCTATTAAAAAAAACAATTTTGAAATTTAAAGGGCTAAAATATCGACAGCAAATAATATTTAACAAAAAAAATCTTACTGTCATTAATGATTCAAAATCAACTAGCTTTTCTTCATCGATTGGCATTTTAGAAAAAAATGATAATATTTTTTGGTTACTTGGTGGTATTCCAAAAAAAGGAGATAAATTTAAATTATCAAAAAAATTTTTTAACAATATCAAAGCTTTCATATATGGGAAAAACAAAAAGTTTTTTAATAAGGAATTAAAAGGAAAAATAAAAATTGAAAACTTTAATAGCCTTAAGAGTGCTTTAAAAAAAATACTTTTACTTATAAATAAAAAAAACAGTTCTCATAAAACAATTTTATTCAGTCCTTGTGCAGCGTCATTTGATGAATTTAAAAATTTTGAAGATAGAGGATATTATTTCAATAAGTTAATTAAAAAATTTTTAAATGGAATTAAAAAGTAAGATGTATAATTTTTACTACGAGTGGTGGAAAAATCTTGATAAATTTTTATTTTTTTTGATAATTTTATTGTTTTCTACAGGTTTATTTTTTTCTTTAGTATCAACGTCATTAATTGCGTCAGATAAATTAAATACAAATGATTTTTCTTTTTTCTTCAAACATTTATTTTTTATTGGCCTTGGTGCAATAGTAATTTTTGTTGTTTCCGCAATCAAAAGAGATAATCTTTTAAAGTTTTCATTAATAATTTTTATTTTATCAATTTTTTTTTTAATATTAGTACCCTTTATAGGGACAGAGGTTAAGGGATCTAAAAGGTGGATTGAATTTTTTTTACTTCCAAGATTTCAACCAATAGAGTTAGTGAAACCATTTTTTATCATATTTATCAGTGCAATATTAAGCAGCAAAAAATATAGCAATATTTACTTGAAATACTCTTTTACTTTTTTAGTTACCTTAAGTATTGCGTTATTGTTAGCGATTCAACCTGATATAGGACAAACACTCTTGATTTTTTTTACCTGGTCAATTTTAATTTTTATATCAGGGATAAATATTATTTTTTTATTATTTTTATTTTTATCTTTAGTTTTAATTTTTTTATATTTAATTTTTTTTGTTCCAAAATTTCTGTATATTAAAAGTCGATTATTATCTTTTTTTGATAAAGACTCTGGTACATATAATTTTCAATCTGACAAAGCGATAGACTCAATAACAAGTGGTGGATTTTTTGGAAAAGGGATTGGTGAGGGAACTCTAAAAAATAAAGTACCTGAAGCTCATACAGATTATATAATATCAGTTATATCAGAAGAGTTTGGTGTAATTGCCATAATATTAATTTTATTATTGTTTCTAATATTTATCTATTCAGTTTTTAAAAAAGTATATTTTGAAAATGAGGAAAAAATAAAACTTATATTAGTTGGAAGTGCCAGTTTAATTTTGATGCAAGCAATAATACATATTGGGGTAAATATAAGATTGTTCCCAACAACAGGAATGACTCTTCCTTTTATAAGTTACGGAGGCTCTTCAATTATAAGTGTATCTATAATTTCAGGTATTATTTTGAATTTAACAAAAAGAAAAATTAATTAGATGGAAAAAAATTATTTAATTTCAACTGGTGGATCTGGTGGTCATGTTATACCAGCAACAATTCTTTATGAACATCTTTCTAAAGAAGCAAATGTAATATTTTCGATTGATAAGAGAGGATTGAAATTTTTTAATAAAGATAACTATTCTTTTAAAATTATTAACACTCCAAAATTGAATAATATTTTTTTTCTACCAATAAATTTATTTATAGTTTTATACCTTACCTTCAAATCTTTATTCATTTTAAAAAATAAAAAAATTTACAAACTTTTTTCTACTGGAGGATATATGTCGTTACCGTTGATACTAGCTAGTAAAATTCTAAAAATAGATATTTATCTTTTAGAACCCAATCAAGTATTAGGACGGTCTAATAAATTTTTTTTAAAATCATGTAAAAAAATTTTTTGCTATTCTGATCAAATAAAAAATTTTCCTGAAAATTTAAGGTATAAAATTGAAGTTATAAAACCTTTAGTAAAAAAACGAATTTATAAATTAAATCAAATTTACAAGTCAGATAAAAAGTTGAATATTTTAATAGTCGGAGGTAGTCAGGGGGCAAGTATTTTTGATAATAATCTTAAAAATTCAATTATAAATATATCAAAAATAAACTCAATAAAAATATTTCAGCAAACAAGCAAAAATAACATTAAATTTTTGAGTGATTTTTATTCGAAAAATAAAATTGAAAATAAAATATTTAGCTTTGATAAAAACTTTGAAAATATTTTAAGTGAGACAGATCTTTGTATTACAAGAGCCGGTGCATCTACTCTCGCAGAATTATCAGTTTTAAATATACCTTTCATAGCTGTTCCTCTTCCAACATCTAAAGATAACCATCAGTTTGAAAATGCAAATTTTTACAAAAAGAGTGACTCTTGTTGGATAATTGAACAACAATATTTCGAAGAAAAAATCGAAGAATATTTAAAAGAAATTATTCAAAAAAAAAGTGATTTTATAAAAAAAAAGGAAAATCTTAAAAAATTAAATTTTCAAAATACGTGGATTAATGTTAATCAAAAAATAAAAAAAGTTTTAAATGAAAATTAAATTAGCAAAAACTGAAGTTATTCACTTTGTTGGTATCGGTGGGATTGGAATGAGCGGGCTTTCTCTAATTATGAAAGGCAAAGGCTTCAGAGTTCAAGGAAGCGACATATATCTAAATAAAAATATTGAAAGACTTAAAAAAGAGAAGATTAGAGTTTTTTTAGGTCAAAAAAAACAAAATCTTAAAAATGTTACAATTGTAGTAATTTCATCTGCTATAAAAAAAAATAATCCTGAGTTAATCGAAGCTAAAAGAAAAAACTTACCGATAATCTCTAGAGGCAGGATGTTAGCTCATATTGTTTCACTAACAAAAAATATTGTCGTTGTCGGTTCTCATGGAAAAACTACGACAACATCTCTAGTAGCTTCTATTTTTCAAAACACAAAATTAGATCCAACAATTATTAATGGAGGAGTGATTAACTCAATTAAGAATACAGCAAAACTGGGAAAGAGTGATTGGTCAATTTTAGAGGCGGATGAGTCTGATGGAAGTTTTGTTCATATTCCACCTACTTATTCAATAATTACAAATATTGATAGAGAGCACATGGATTTTTATAAAGAAATTAATGATTTAAAAAAATATTTTATACAATTTATTGAGAAAGTCCCCTCATTTGGAAAATCATTTATTTGTATAGATGATAAAATTAATAATGATTTGATCAAAAATTTAAAAAATCAAAATTTTTATACATATGGAATAAACTCTAAATCAAATTTTTTAATAAAAAATATAAAGCAAAAAATTAATTTTTCAGAATTTGATTTACATGTAAATGTCCCAAATAAAAAAAGAATTATTATTAAAAAAATAAAAATTCCTTTACTTGGTCTTCATAATATCAAAAATTCTGTTGCTGCCGCTGCTGTTGCTTTAACAGTTGGCATATCTGTCTCGAGTATAAAAAAAGGTCTATTAAATTTTAAAGGTGTACAGAGAAGATTTAATAAAATTTTTACTTTTAACAATATAGATTTTTATGATGATTACGCTCATCATCCAACTGAAATAAAAATGGTATTAGAAGGAGTTCATAAAGTTTATTTTGGTTACGAAAAAGTTTGCATATTCCAACCTCATAGAATTTCAAGACTTAAAGATTTAAAAAAGGAATTTTCCTCTGCTTTTAAAGATGCAGATACAGTAATATTGTGCCCGGTATTTAGCGCAGGGGAGAAGATGAAGCTAGGTTTTAGTTATTTTAGTTTTGCAAAAGAGATCATAGAAAATTCAAATGTGAAATTATTTTTAGTTAATGATAATATTCAACTAGCAAAGTTTCTTAAAAAAAATATGTATGGAAAAAAAATTGTCATTGGGATGGGAGCAGGATCTATCTCCAATTGGATGAGAACTCTACCAGAATTAATGAGATGAAAAAAAATCAATTAACAAATTTATTAAGTGAATTTGGAAATGATGTAAAATTTAATTATGATCTAAAAAAAAGAAATTGGTTTAATATCGGGGGAAAATCTAAAGTCTTTTTTAAAGCAAATAATTTAAAGGATTTGGTAAATTTTTTAAAAAAATTAGACAATAAAGAAAAATTATTCGTCCTTGGAGCTGGCTCAAATGTTTTGATAACTGATAATTTATTTGATGGCGTAGTCATAAAATTAGGTAAAAATTTCAATAATATTTCTTTGCACGGAGATGATATAATAATAGCGGGAGGTGGTGTTTTAGATAAAACTTTATCAGAATTTGCCATGAAAAATAATCTCAGGGGGCTCGAATTCTTATCATGTATACCTGGTACAGTTGGTGGAGGTTTAAAAATGAATGCAGGTTGTTTTGGAAAAGAATTTAAAGATATTTTATTATCAATTCAGGCTATTGACAGGTTTGGGAATATTGTAACTATTCCATCAAAAAATATAAAATTTGACTACAGAAAAAATAATTTATCTGAAGACTTAATCTTCTTAAGTGCATCTTTTAAAGGATTAAAAGGTAAATCAACTCAGATTAACGTGGAAATAGAGAGATTAAAAAAAGAAAAAGAAAAAAATCAGCCATCAAAAATAAAAACTAGTGGTAGCACTTTTAAAAATCCAATTACTCAGACAAAAAAAAAAGTTTGGGAGCTCATTAAAGATTCTGTTCCTTTAGATAAAAATTTTGGAGATGCTTGTATTTCAGATAAACATTGTAATTTTTTTGTAAATA
>MDTD01076967.1_pt1 | contig 11232 bp, 11 predicted proteins | sample 811221 | NCBI WGS metagenome assembly MDTD01 (sample SAMN05326646, study PRJNA326480) | marine metagenome | isolation source: seawater | place: Pacific Ocean: South West | collected 2011
CAATTCTTTCAAATAATTTACATTTTATTGCTTGATCAATGGTATAGTAAAGCAATGGTTTACCATTTATTAATCTCAAATTTTTATTCTTAACTTCTGTTGAGCCTGCTCTCATACAAATAATACAAATTTTTTTCATATTAATATAACTATTTTAAATTTTGCAATGAAACTCTAGAATATTTTTTTACATTATTATTAATTCTTTTACCTATAATTTTTTTCAAATCATTTGGTTTTAATCCTACGAGTGGGCGCATAAAATCTATATCATTTATTTTTATAATTTTGCCCTTTTTTAAATCTTTATTAAAAACAATACCTCTTTTCATATATTTTTCATTGCTTATTTCATTTTTGTTTTTTGTCTTTATGCTTGACCCTAACAAGACTTCTATATCTCTTATTTTTTTTACCATTTCTGAAAATTCTTTTGGATTTATTGAAGATTTATGATCTGGTCCCGGCAAGGTTTTATCTAAAGTAAAGTGTTTTTCTATAATTTTAGCTCCCAGCGTAACAGCAGATAAGCAAGCTAAATAATCAGATGTATGATCAGAATAGCCGATTATTTTTTTGAATTTTTTTTTGAAGGTAGTGATTACTCTTAGATTTGCTTCCTTATATTCAATGGGGTAGTTAGTTGTACATTGTAAAAAACAATAATTTTTATTTTTTTGTTTTTTTAATAATTCGTAAACAGTTTCAACATCTTTCTGATTTGACATTCCTGTAGAAACTAAAAATGGTTTATTTTTTTTTGCTACATAATCAATAAATACATTCTCACTTAAATGCATAGATGCCAATTTAAATGCTGGAACATTAATTTTATCTAAAAAATCAACGTCAGCAAAATTATAGGGTGTAGATAAAAAAATAATTTTTTGAGTTTTACAAAATTTTATTAGATTTACAAAATCATTATTATTAAGTTCAAGTTTTTTTAACATATCTAATTGATCTTCGTTTTTGTTTGTTGTAGCTCTTTGATATTTTGCTTTAAGTGTTTTTTTATTAACCAATTTTTCAGATTTAAAGGTTTGAAACTTAATACAGTCAGCACCAGCTTTTTTAGCTGCAACAATTAACTTTTTAGCTAAATTCATGTCTCCATTATGATTTACTCCTGCTTCAGCAATAATAAAAGTTGGAGAATTTTTGTTAATGATTTTGTTACCTATTTTAAATGAAGGATACATAATTATGATGCAACTATTTTTTTAATATAATCAGATATTACTTTAATATCTTTTTTTTCCAAATCATAATACGAAGGTAGGCATAAACCGTTTTTTTCAAAATATAAAGAATTTTTAACTTGGTGTTTCATATATTGTTTGTATGGTTTCATTCTATGTAAACAAAAGAAAAATGGCCTTAGTTCAATATTATATTTTTTTAAACTTTTTAGTAATTTATTTTTATTTAAATTTTTTATAATAAAAGTTACAAGCCAATAGCTATTTTTTTCTTTTTTTCTATCTTCAATAAAAGTTATATTTTCTTTTAAGTCTTTAAAATAGAATTTGTATAAGTTTGCTATTTTTATTTTTTTTGTAATGATTTTATCTAATCTTTCTAATTGAGCTAAACCAACGGCTGCCTGTAAATCAGTCATTCTGAAATTATAACCAACAATATCATGCCAGTACCTTTTTCTTTCTGACATGCCATGATCTCTAATTTTTTTAGCAATCAAATACTGTTTCTTTTTTTTAAAAATTGCCATACCTCCCTCTCCACTAGTAATTGTTTTATTACCAAAAAAACTAAATGATGATGCTATACCAAAGGTTCCCAATAGTTTTTTATTCCATCTTGAACCAATTGCTTCAGCTGTATCTTCAACTATTAAAATTCCTTTTTTGTTTGCATAAGAGATAATTGGATCTAAATTACAAGATTTACCATATAAATGAACAAGTAATATTACTTTTGTTTTTTTTGTTGTATTTTTCTTAATACTTTCAAGGCTTATATTATAATCATCTTCAGAAACATCACAAATTACAGGCTTTAGATTTGAACATATAACTGCATTAATTGATGCTGCAAATGTCAAATCTGGTAACAAAACTTCATCATTTTTCTCTAAATTAAGAGAAAGTAAAGTTAATTGCAGTGCAGATGTACCATTATTTGTTGCAAGACAGTATTGATTAGAAAAAATTTTGGAAAATTTATTTTCAAATGTTTTACAGTAATAACCAGAAGATGATATCCAATTATTTTTAAAACATGAATTTACATATTTTTTTTCGTTCCCTGAAAATGATGTCTTATAAATTGGATATTTAAACTCTTTTCGCATTATTTATTATTTTTATTCAAAATTAAAAGTTGATTATTTATTTCAATAAATGATTGGGTATTTATCTCTAATGATAAGTATATATCTTTAAAATTAATATGTTTTAAGAACCATGAATTTCTTTTAATCTTGTTATTCAAATCTATTAATCTGTTATTATCACTTAAATGATATCCTTTTATCCATTTTTTACATCTACTTAAAAATTCTAGTCTATCAAAACTAAGTGTTTTTGATGAAACATTAAGGTGTCCAACATCTACAAGCATATTTATATTATCAGGAGTATTGTTCATTATATTTACACAATCCTCTATATCTATCATTAGAAACGGTTTGGTTTTAAACAAGTTATAGTTTTTTTTTGTGAGAACATTATTTTCAATTAATAACTCAACATTATAATTTTTTGCATATTCAGATAATTGATACAAGTTGTTTAAAAAAACATCTATTGTCTGATTTTTATCTTGGAGATAAGTATTTTGAAAAGTTTTACCTAATTTACCAATTAATGGATCAAATAAAAAACCAGCATGAAAAGAGTACTTTTTTATATTTAATTTATTTGAATACCTAATTGCTTTTTTTAGATGCAATATACTTTTTTTTTGTATTTGTTTATTAAGTGAAGAAATATTTATTACAAATGATTTTTTGGGAACAGGAAAATAATTATGGAATACTATTTTAGATTTTTTTCTAATTTTTTGTAATTTTTCCAAAATATTATTTTCATATATTCCTCCTGAAAATTCAATATTTGTAATTCCATTTTTTAAAAAAAGATTAGATATTTCATTTATAGAATACTTATTTTTAAAAAAAGATGTAGAAACATAAATCATATTTTTCTATTAACACCTACAACTTTTGAATTTGAAGTTATATTTTTTGTAATAACGCTTCCAGCTCCAATAATAACATTATTTCCAATACTTACTTGATCAATTATTGTCGAGCCAATCCCAACAAAAACATTTTTACCAATTTTAACTCTTCCTCCAATTGTAACATTTGGTGAAATATTTGAAAATGATCCAATTGATGTTTCATGCTCAATTATACTTTTAGTATTCACAATAACACTTGTGCCAATTTTCACTTTAGGCCCAATATATGCTCCATAATTTATAAATGAAGCTTTGGATACTTTGGCAGATTTTGAAATATAGGTATTATAATTAATTATTGAAGGAAATATTAATAACTTATTTTGATTTAATTTTAAATATATTTTATTTCTCTCATAAGTATCACCAATTGAAATCACAACATTTGTTTTTTTTTTAATTTTTTTTATATATTCTAGATTGCCTATAATATTTTTTCCTAAAATATCTTCATTTAATTTTTTGAATTTGTGATCTAATAATCCAATAATATTATAGGGATGATTATATAGGGTATCTAAATAAGTTCTTGCAAGACCACCGGTCCCAATTAGAATTAAATCAGAATTTAACACTTTATCATTTTTCTTTATTTGCGATCATTAAATCAATCAATTCACTTAAATTGACAGTAGGCTCCCAGCCCAATTTTTTTTTAGCTTTGGAATAATCTCCTTTTAAATAATTTAACTCAATTTTTCTAAAATAATATGGGTCAATTTTAATTAAAGGTTTATTATTTATGCTATTATACCCTACTTCATTAATCCCTTTACCCTTCCAGACTATTGGGATTTTCATTTTTTTAAAAACTAAATTTGTAAAATTTTTTACAGTGAATGTCTTACCTGTAGCTACAACAAAATTTTCAGGTTTTTGTTGTTGTAACATTTTCCACATACAAAAGACATATTCCTTTGCATAACCCCAATCTCTTTTAGAATATAAATTACCTAAATATAATATATCATCAGATCCAGACTTGATTTTTATAGCAGCATCAATAATTTTTTTTGTTACAAAACTCTCTCCTCTTCTTGGAGATTCATGATTAAATAAAATACCGTTACAAGCAAATAGTCCTTGCTCTTTATAATAGTTGATTAAGTTATAAGCGTATAGCTTTGATATAGCATATGGAGAAACTGGATTGAAAGGCCCATTTTCATTATTTATTTTTTTTCCATTGTTTCCAAAAAGTTCACTTGTTGAAGCTTGATAAAACTTGGTTATCAAATTTAAATTTTTTATAGCTTCTAATAAATGCAAACAACCAACTGCATTGACGTGATGAGTATATTCAGGTGTTTGAAATGAAATATGAACATGAGATTGTGCCGCTAAATTATAAATTTCATTTGGTTTAACCTTTGATAAAATTTTATGTACATTGGTACTGTCAGTTATATCACCATAATGAAGATGAAAATTTTTACTATATTTGGAAACTAATATTTGTTTTATATTTTGTAAGTTATTGTTAGATGAAATTCTTCTTATGCCATGAACTATGTAATTCTTTTTTAATAATAATTCAGCTAAATATGAACCATCTTGACCTGTAACTCCAGTAATTAATGCTACTTTTTTCATAAGCTGAATATTGTGTATTATAAGTTTGAATATAAAGCAAATAAAAGAAATTTTAAATAATTCTTAATCATTAAATAAACAAATATAATCTATTAATTTATTTTCATTAAAAAATAATATATGTAATTTTGTCATGAAAAAAGAATTTAATATCTCCATTGTAATTCCATGCAACAATGAGGAAGAGGTATTATTAGATAGTGTTGAGAAAATTACCAAAAAATTAACAAACTTAGCGAAAAAATTTAAAATTGATCTTAACAGTTCACAAATTGTAATTGTTGATAATGGATCTACAGATAAAACTTGGCAAGTTATAAAAAAACTTAATAAGAATAATATATTTATAAAAGGAATAAAGTTAGCAAATAATTTCGGTCATCAATCATCTTTATTAGCAGGATTAGATAATACAAACTGTGATGTAATTGTTTCATTAGATGCAGATCTTCAAGATGACTTAGATACCATAGATATTATGATTGAAAAATATCTTGAGGGGTATGAGATTGTTTATGGTGTAAGAAAGGACAGAAAAAAAGACAGCTTTTTTGAAAGAAATTTTGCAAAAATTTTTTATTTTTTAATAAATATTTTAGATCAAAAAATAATTATAAATCATGCTGATTTTAGACTACTAACACGAAAAGCCTTGGATAATCTTAAACAATTCAAAGAAGTTAATATTTTTATAAGAGGAATTGTTACAAAAGTTAGTAACAATTCTTCAATAGTATATTACAAAAGAAATGAAAGAAAAGCAGGTAAAAGTAAATATACATTTTTGCCAAAAATAAGTTTAGCTTTAGATGGATTTACGTCATTTTCGTTATTACCTCTAAGAATAATTGCTTTTATCGGGTTAATAATTTTTATATTGAGTTTAATTATAATTATTTACTATTTCATATCTTACCTATTTATTGAAAAAACTGTAAGAGGATGGACTACTCTTATATTGTCTATATATCTTTTAGGTGGTTTACAAATTTTTTGTCTTGGTATTATTGCAGAATATATTGGAAAAATTTATTTAGAAGCAAAAAAAAGACCAAGATATTTAATTGATCAAATTTTGAATCAAAATAAAATTAAATGAATCTAAATCGAAGTGCGATTTTAAATAATAATTTTTCTTTCTATTTATTTATAATTTTATCAACGATCTTATTTCATTATTTACCTTTTGAGAGAAATTCTATAGGTCCAGATGATTTTGCATTTTTAACTAAAAAAAACATATTTCTTTATAACTTTACAGAATTGGCTTCAGATAGACCATTGCATTATTTATTTGTTGAATTACAAAATTTTATTATTGGTGATAATGCATTTTATGGTTTCATTTTTAATATTTTATCAAATTTATTACTACTAATCGTCATTTATAATTTTTTTACAATTTTTTTTAAATCTAGAGCTACGATAATATTAATTTTAACACTTTATAATTTGTTTCTTACTAAAGTCGAAATTTATCATTATCCAATTTATGGTTATCTAATTTTAGCAAATACACTTTATTTGTTATCACTAATTTTTTTTATTAAATCATTTGAAAAAAAATTCTACTTTCATATCATAATATCTATTTCTATTTATTTTATAGCAATATTTTTTTATGAAGCTGGTTTTTTTCTTCCAATAGTATTGGTATTTTACACACTAATTTTTAAAATTGATTTTTTTAAAAAATATTTAAATATTTATTTTATTTTTTTTATCATAGCGTTATTTTATTTCATATACAGAGAAACTAATGCGTTTGGTTTATCTCAAGTCAATCCTTCTAGATTAGCTAATTTTAATGGTTTTATAAGTTCGTTAGAAAATCTATTTAATATTTTTGGTGGAAGATCTTTTATAAGAATATGTATCTACGGCTATTACCAGTTTATTAGTATTCCAATAAAATGGTTAATAGGTATAATTTTTTTAGATATTATTTTTTTATTTATTACTTTCTATTATTTAAAAAAATTTAAGTTTCAAAAGATTAATATTAAAATATTATTGTTTTTTTTTACAATTTTTATAGTTTTTTTAATTCCTAATATACTTGTAGGTGGTATTGGTGGTAGACATACAATTATTCCAATTATTTTTTTAGTATCACTTTTATATATTTTTTTGAGCAAAATTAGATTTTATAATTCTTTCTTTATTATGGTAGTTATAAGTTTACAGTTAATACCAAATCAAGGTAATAATTGGTCCCAAATAGTATCAAGTAGAATTAATGGTGATATATATGAAAGCTTTAAAACGAATTTAAAAAAAGAACTAACTAACTCAGAATATATAATATTCGACAGAGATAGTTTTAAGAATAACATCAAATATCAAATTGTAAAAAACCCTTTTAATTTATTACATAATTACTATGGTGCTCAAACTCTTGAAAATTGGGGTATTAGATCAATGATAATGCTTAATTCTGAATTGAATAAAAATAATATATATATTTCGATTAATAAACCAAAAAAAATTGATCAACACAAGTATATTTTTAAAGAACAAAAAAGTATTAATTTGAATGAGAATATTGTTAATGAAAGGATCATTAACTCAAATAAAGTGCTAATTATCAATTATGACAAAATATATCCAAATGGATTTTATATAGAATAATTATTTGTTTTTTTTGAATTGATAAGGAGTGGGTTGATTAATTTCATCATTGTGTAATTCTTGTCCAAAATTTTTTATTTGATCAATAATATTAACACCTACATTTTCAGACCATTTATCTAAAAGTTTTTTTGTTATTTTTCCCATTTTACCATGATTAATATTAACTTTATTAAGTGAAGAAACTGGCAAAATGCAAAAGGGAGTTGCAGTAATAAATGCTTCGTCTGCATTGTATACATCATATGGCTCAATATTTTTTTCTAAGCATTTTATATTTAATTCTTTAGCAAGTTCAAATATATAATCTCTAGATATACCTCGCAGTATATTTCTTCCCTCAGGTGATATAATTTCATTATTTTTAACTATAAAAAAATTATCCCCAGTACCTTCAGCAATATATCCATCAGGATCAATTAAAAGTGCCCAATTGTTATCACCTTCTATATTTGCAACCTCTAAATTAGCCATCTGATACCACATTCTACTTCTATTTTTAATTTTTGGATCCATTAAATGTGCTGGTATAGCTCTCTGCGATGGAATTATAAGATTTACCCCACTATCAAATAAAGGACCCATTTTTGATACGGTAAACTTAAGAGGAAAATCTGCAACAATTACAGTTGGTTCAATTTTATTATTAAATATAGGTGCATATATTCCTAATGGACCTCTACTTATATTAATCATTAATCTATGTTCATCGTCTTCATTAAAAAATGGCTTATTTACTTCAACAGTTTTTAAACAAATATCTTCCAATTCTTCAATTGTTTGATCTATTGAAATATGTAATATTTTTAAACCAGCATAAAGTCTTTCTAAATGTTCTTTTAATTTGAATTGTACACCATTGAATGATCTGGTCATTTCAAAAACCATATCTCCAAACATCAAAGCAGAGTCATAAATAGAAATATTTGCCTCTGATTCTTTTACAAATTTACCGTTAAAATAAACAAGTCTTTGGTTTTTCATATTATTTAGTAATGTATTTTAATTTTTTTCTTTGAATTAATTCCTCTTCATCCAAGTCTCCATCCCAGTAATTTAATGCTTTGTAAGCCTCTCTTATATTTCTTGTTAGTCTTCTAAGTCCATCTGGCTCTAAACTTGCTGCATGATCAGTTCCTTTGAATGTTCGATCAAGTGTAAAGTGTCTTTCAAAATATCTTGCACCAAGAGTTAGTGCTGCAACATCAACAGATATTCCAACGTGATGACCGGAAAAACCTATTCCCTTAATTTGATTTAAATATTTTTCTTTTAGAATAGAGATTTGTAATAATTTCAAATCTTCTTCTTTACTAGGATAGGTTGACTTACAATAGTAGAGAACAAGATTTTGTAATTTATTTTTTTCTTTAAAATAATTTATAATTTCTTCAATTTCATTTTCATAAGTCATACCTAATGAGACATGTATATCACCATTAAAGTTCAAACAAATATAATTAATTAACTCAAAATCTAAATTATGTGCTGAAGGTATTTTTAAAATTGCAGGTTCTAATTCTAAAATATCTTTAGCTGAAACAATATCCCAAACTGAGGTAGCATAAATTTTACCATTGTTCTCACATAAATTTTTTAGAATTGCATGTTGTTCTTTAGAAAATTCAAGAGCCTCCCTGTGTTTTGCGTACGTCTCCCCATAAGAGTTTTGAGGATTTGGGTGAGGAATATCATATTTTGGGTTTTTAAGAATACCTGCAATGTCTCTTTTTTGAAATTTGACAATATCTGCATCACAAATTGTACATGCAGTTTTTATCATTTTTTCTGCAAGATTAAAATCACCCATGTGATTGGCTCCAATTTCACAGATAACTTTAGGCTCTATATCAATCATGACTTAAAAATTTAAATATATCTTTTTTGTATATCTTAACTGGCGAAAAGTCTAGCATTGGCATTTCAATTATCTCATTTGTTAAATTCTTTTTTTGATCTTCGTTTAGAATAATATTTTTTATGTTATATTTTTTTTTAATTGACTTAAGTTTATTTACTAAACTATGTAAATTATTTGATTTTATTACTTTATTCTTAGATAATTTCTCAACTAATTCTTTAAGTAATTTATTATTCTTTTCATTTATAAATAATAATGAATTCTCTAAAAAAGAAGCACCGCAATATGCATGATTATATTTATAATTTACTGCTAACCTGTAACTAGCAGCCCCAGTTAGATTTTGCTCGCTATGCATTAAAGATATAATTGAAAATATTGAACCCAGAGCAAGATTTTCAAAAGATTCTATATTACCATTTTTTAAATTATCTATACCTTTCAAAATATGTGTTGCTCCCAATATTGACATCTCTTTAGTAAAAGTATTGGATATTTCTGAAGTGAATGATTCAATGGAATGAACAAGTGCATCAAAACTACATATAATGTGTTGCTTCAACTTGTTTGATTTTGCCAAATAAGGATCTATTAAACAAATTTTAGGGTATAAGAGATTTGAATTTATCCCTCCTTTAACACGATTTTTTGTATTTATAAAAACTGCTGACGATGTTATTTCAGCACCAGAACCAAAAATGGTTGGAATTGTTATTAAGTTTATAGGGGTTTCAGAAAATTTATTTTGCCCTTGAAGAGATTCTATTTTTTTTGATGTTCTCAATGAAATTGATAATCCTTTGGAGATATCAATGGTACTACCTCCTCCAATAGCATAAATGATTTTTATATTTTTTGTTCTTATTTTTCTTTTTAATAATTTTAAATTGTCAAATGTTGGTTCTGAATAAATATTTTCTAAAATTTCTAATTTTTTGATAAATTCAAAATTTTTAAGAATATAATTAAGTTTATTTTTATTTTTATAAACAAAACTATCGATAACTACTAAAGAAGAGAGGTTTTTGTAATCTTTTAAATATATTTTTGCTTCCTGTAGAATTTTTGACTTAATAAATATTTTAGTTGGTAAATTTATTATCAATTTTTCGTTTTTAATACTTTTCATCTAAAGTGTTCTTTAAATATCTTTTCACATAAAATAAAATCTTTTATGTCATCTATTTCGAAGGTTTGAATTTTTTCCATTAAGTATGTACTTATACTATTCTTATCAAATCTATTTTTATTTTTAATCATGCTTTCTGTTTTAAATATATATATTGATCCATTTTCTAAATAATAACCCGCATGATCCTGACGCATTTGTCTATTTCTTAAACTATAATTATAAGGAGCAAGTTTGTTTTTTTTTTGCCAAATTGTAAAATCAGAAAAATAGCAAGCTGAAAAAAGAGAGTTTGTTTTTTCTTTTTTTATTTTCTTTAGTGCATCTTCAATATCATGTCTGTATCTTAAAGGTGATGTAGGTTGCAGCAAAATTACATATTTATATGTAATTTTAATTTTTTTTAAAAAATGTAGAACGGACTCTTCAGTAGTTGAATTATCACTCGAAATAAATTTTGGTCTTTTAATATGATGAATTTTATTTATTCTTGCGATATCTAGTATTTTTTCAGAATCTGAACTTAAATAAATATCATCCTTAAATATAGTTTTTTTTGCTTGATCAATGGACCACCATACAAGAGGTTTATTAGCAAACATCTTAAGATTTTTGTTTTTTAATCCTTTTGATCCGCCTCTAGCTGGAATAAAAATAGCGCATTCTTTATTCATAAAAATAAGAAATCCTGGCAACGACCTACTCTTCCATGTCTTAAGACAAAGTACCATCGGCGCTAACAGCTTTCACGTTCGAGTTCGGGATGGGATCGGGTGTTTACCTGTTGCCATTGTCACCAGGAAACTGATAA